>Ga0131853_10009846_pt1 | contig 17488 bp, 10 predicted proteins | sample TergutLab28metaG_FD_92764 | JGI IMG/M metagenome (GOLD analysis project Ga0131853, IMG submission 92764) | Labiotermes labralis P1 segment gut microbial communities from Petit-Saut dam, French Guiana - Lab288 P1 (version 2) (version 2) | ecosystem: Host-associated > Arthropoda: Insects >... | reverse complement strand
CTGGTTGGTTGGTCCTGGTTGACTGACTGATAATGATTAAAGCTGCAGTGGTTCTTAATGACACTTTGAAAAAATCAAAACAGGATTCCTCAGTTGTCCAGCCCATAGTGTAGTCAATATAGTAACTACACCATCCAAAATCCATTTTTTGTAACCTGCAACTTATTTCCATAATTTCATGCAATGTTATTTTGTATAAAAAACAATACCTTAAGAGAGAACTGGTAGATGGGGTTGATGGTATTAAGGTCATTAAGGATGAAGTAAAGCAGTGAGGCTCGTGCAGCAGCTGGTCGATACAACTCTCGAGCCTGGTCAATTTTGGCTGAGGTAATTTTAGCTTCCGCCACCTTCTGTTCTATTTCTGCTGCTGTACGTTTGGTAGTTTCCAAATTCTCAACAAGAGCTGTGTCACCTAAAATGTTCCCTCCAGCAGAGGACAGCCGGGATAGCAGATCATCTTCCAGTGTTTTGAGCATTATCTTGAAGTCATTCTGCTGTTTAGTCAGTTCTGCCTGTGATTTAATCAATATTCAGTAGGAGAACAGTATACACAAAGTCAGTTTTATATGAGTGAAGGAATTTTTTGTTAAATTCAGTGTTTGAGAAGCCTTGAATGAGAAAGCAGTTATCATTATTACTGGAAAAGCTAAAAACTAATGATATGCACACATAGCTGCAGTGTTGTAAACCTTTCAAATAAAAATTTCTTTCTTCTTATGGTCCTGCTGGGTAAATTAAAAGTATTTTTTTTTTAAAAATCACAGTAATATTTCATTTCAAATTAGTAAAAAAAAAGTCAATTTCTGTCCAGGTTTGAATCTATAGCAGAGGTGTAATAAAAAAATTTAATAATGCCATACTGACTATGATTTAGGACTGCCGTGGACTCAAGTTAGGTAACATGCACTACTTGTTTCCCACAGCAAAGTTACACATGCAACCAAACCTTCTTGACTAAACCATAACATTCTTTGATGACAGCTATAAATTATATGTTCTTTATTATGCAACTTCATTATTTTTTGTCTGTGCACATGAGCAATTCATCATACAGGAATCATGAATCTATCAGCCATATCAATTCCTTCTGCTTTATGTAGATACACTTACAGATTTAAAACCATCATCCACAGGCATACAGTGTGTCATTAGACAAGTATGACCAATGAAACAGTGAATAAAAAGATAAAACTTCTTAAAACCATGTTCAGCATGTACCTTGAGTTCTTCCAAATCTGGTCTTTCAGCTTTCACCACTTCTGCTAGCAGCTGATCCTCTAAACCATCTCGTGTCACAGTAAAATTTATAAGTGTGGTCTGAGCCTGCATTTCTGGTTTATAATGTGGATTGGCCAACTTTGTTTGCAAAATTAATTGAAAGTCTGCATTGTATTCAACTTCCTTGTCTCCTATCTTAATGGCCCTGTGCAACAAACATGAACAGTAAACACATTACCTTCCTCCTTTAACAAATACTTCCATAACACACAGAAAATCCTAGGGTTATGGAGTTATTAGAGATTTATAAAGAACTTGAACATAAAAAATTCCATTGGGTCTTAGGAATTTTACATGATTATTTTCTCCATTCTGGTGCTTCATAGCTCATTATCTTAACAAAGAACAACTGTAACAAACAATATCTTTCATATTCATATGTGATATTTGAGATTCTCATGGCAGTGAGCATCAAGATTACAGTCTTTTTGGATGTGACACCACATACCTTGGCAAAAGGCTAGAAAACTACAAATGAAACACACAGGTTCATTCACCATAATGGTGATACATCCAAGATGACTAATCCTGAAATCATTCCTGGTATTTAATCTTCAATTGCCTACCTTTTTGAGAACCTAAATTTACAGAAAACTTGTATTCCATCATGCTTTCATCACACATATTTAATGTAAGCTTCTACTGTATGACTTCTGTGACTTCTGTAACCAATGGGTTACTGACATTTACTTCTCCATAATATAGTTTACTAATAACTGTACTCTTCTGGGATTTATGCAGTGTAGATTGGTAGTTTGTTAGTGACATTTAGGAACAACCTATTGGTTCCATCTTCAAGACTCAAGCAGCCCATACTCAAGGGTCAAGCAATCAATGCTTGACCCCTTGGAAGATGGGACCTATAGGTTGTCCTCAAACATTGGTAACATACTACCAATCTTTGCTGCATAAAATCCCAGAAAAGTGCAGATCTCATTTACTGCATGGCAAAAGCCTGATATCACACAATTTATGCTATCTGAAACTTTAAACCGGCTATTGCAGTTATGCAGCCAAGAACTGTTATTTTTACAGCTAAATTTGTAGGTGAAATTTATATTATGACCAAACTACTTTTCATCTGAAAATATTGATTTATTTAGAAAGATAACATGGTATATTCGTCCAGTGACTAAAAAGTGGCTGTTAAATGAACTGAAATAGACAAAACTTTCAAACAGTCAGCACATTATCTCATGCACACATTTTCTGCTGTTAGGTGTTCCTCTTTATTAAAGAAAATGCTGCATTTGAGTTTCACAACTTGTAAAAGTCTATGCCTTAAACACACAGATCCCTCTGCCTTCTGAATTTGACAACATGCACTTTTTTTACCTGTATTCCAAACTACATCATGTCACATCTTAGAGGTTGCTATTTTCCAAAATACACAGTGTCACATCTCCATCTTTACAGTTACCACCACGAGAAGATGAAATTCCATGGAGGTACATACTTCCCCTTCTTGATAAGATTACGGCCAAGTAATGGGTCTAGTACTGGATCCACATTTTCCTCAATGTTTTCTAGAAGAACAGTTGCACCACTGCTAATAGACTGTTCAATAACATCCAGATATCCACGCTGGCCCAAGCGTATCACTTTCAGAGAATCACCATATTTCTGTTTTATCCACTTGACTCCTTGCAGCTGTAATAACATAAAAGCACTCAGCACTTTGAACAATGAAGTTCGTCCGAGTTACATTCACAGCCTGATTCTGCCTCACAGTAAACACAAGGCATCTCTGTATCACAAAGATGAACTAGTATATAAAAGTTAAGGCAATCCCAGTACAGGCTTATTACAGGCCCAGAGGGTTCCAGAAGGCTAAGGCTTCCAGATTTCGAGACAGTTGGCACACAAAGGTGGTAAGGTTGTCGGCCACTTTCAACCTCCAGTAAATATTCCTTGTACTCATTTCTGTGAGAGTCAACCCCAGAGCCATAATGTGGCCAGATGGATGTCAATGAAAAATTCCAATGACACCATCAGAAATCGAACCCCCCCCCCACCTTCCATCTTGTAGTGCTGTGCCTCAACTAACTGTGCCACCATGTGCCCCTGAACTAGTACATGCTATGTGGGAAAACAACAACTGTTTTTTGTCAGAATCACTGAAACACAGACAATGTTTAGCCAAATAACACAAGAATTGTTTATGTTAATGCAGGTAGTACAACACGTAACCCAGCTGCTTTAGGATGTTACCTGTTTACATTTTGTAATGTTAATCAATGTTAGTAATAATGAATATCACATCTGTGTCACATCTTACTTAAACTACATATCTAGACCTACAAGAGACTGATTTTAATTTGGACACTCTGTTGTGATATTACTGAAGAAGGCATTATGTATCTAACAATCACAACACACTTGTTTAGTTCCAATCTTGCAGTAAGAAACTCTGTGATTACTGCGCTGCTGGTACTGTTGGAAAGTTATGTACCAGGGAGCCGATAAGTCCTTAGCGCGACTAGGAAGGAAACAAGCTCAGAAGCATGTCAGGTACACATATGATTTCAACAACATCAAGACATGAGCTGTCATCAAGTTTTTTTTTTTTTTGCAAGGCAATGTGCCGAAGGAAATTCACGCCATTCTGACAGAAATATTAGCTTGTTTCCTTCCTGGTCAGGCTAAGGACAATTCATTGTCACAGAATTTATAACGTAAATGTATAATGTGTTTAAAAGTTGTAAGATGGTGCTCTCAACAAGTGCTCCAAAACTATAAAAAGAACAATATTTTTAATGAAAAATCAATCACTTACAAATAAAATATTTTTAACTGTGTTTCCTTAATTTTTCTTCTCCCACATTAACTACATGAATATCTTGCCAGCAACTTATTCTGTTTTTAATAGAATTCATTGCATTAATAATACAAAATGTATGGCCACAACGTTATAGTATGAAGAATAGTAGATGCAGAAATCATCTGACAATATGGCTGTAGATCACATGTGGAACTCAACAGATGAATCTGCACACAATCTTACATATGAAACAGCACCTCTGACTATTCATCTACACAATGTGTGCTGTTAGAAACTTACTGTATGCTCTCTCTCTCTCTCTCTCTCTCTCTCTCTCTCTATATATATATATATATATATATATATATATATGTGTGTGTGTGTGTGTGTGTGTGTGTGTGTGTGCGTGTGTGTGTGTAAGGGATGCAGAAAAACTCCATGCCTAAAATTCGTGAGGTAATAGGAGGGACCAAAACAAAGATTTATTGAGATTTATTGTCAAGCAACTGCATGTCAGACATGCGTCCTTTCAATGCCACTGACCATCAAAGTAAGTCTGACTAAGGTTGGAAATCAGGCAAAGCCACTGGAGTATTCTGAAGAAAAGTTGTACTTTGTACCAATTTAGAATAAATGTTCAAACATACAGCCTCCAATCTCGATATGCAGCCTGCAATGATGCAGCAGAGATTGATGTGTGACTCCAAAATGCCAGGTTGCTGCCTGATGGTTGCTGCTGCCTTAACAAAACGGGCAATAGGATCCTCTTCAGAATCAACCAGCAATGTGAAAATCAAAGCTTTAATGTGGCCCTATAGGAAGAGTCCATTGGTGTGAGGTCCGGTGACCTGAAAGGCCAAGCCACAGGCCCACCCCATCCTATTCAGCAATCACTGTAAGTGGAAATGAGATGTTCTTGGACTTGATCTGCAAAGTGAGCCACAGCTCCATTGTGCTGGAATCACATGTTTCTCCTGAGTGCCAACAACATTTCCTCCAGAATTTCTGGTTGTTTGCCCTCCAGAAATACACAGTAAAACAGTGCACTGAGCCGTCGGGGTAACAAGGACCAATTAAAGAGTCATGCACAATGCCTGCCCCAACTCTGACCACAAAGCATTGTTGGTGGTAGTGAACAGATGCAGCATGAGGGTTTGTTTCTGGCAAAATATGGCTGTTGAAAATCCTATGTACATGAAAAACTTGATTTATATATCACCAGTTGATTCTGAAGAGAATCACTGGGGCAGCAGCAACCATTAGGCAGCAACTTGGCATTTTTGAGGCCACATGTCAATCTGCACTGCGTCAGCATCGGTGTTGGCGTTGGCTTTGTATACAGGTGGGTGCCTGTACATTTGAACATTTGGTCTCAATTAATTACGTTTGAACATTTGGTCTCAATTAATAACAAATTACAACTATTTCTCAGAATACTTCAGTGGTTTTACTAGATTTCCAACCTTAGTGAGGGCCATGCCAATGGTCCATGGTACTGCAAGGATGCACGTCCCACATACATACAGTTGCTCAACAATAAATCTTTGTTTTGGTCTCTCCTATCACCTCACACATTTTGGGCATTGAGTATTTCCGCACTCTGTATATATAATTTTGTGTGTGTGTGTGTGTGTGTGTGTGTGTGCGTGCGCACATGCGCACATGCGCACATGTGTGTATCCCTCATTACAGAACAAACTGTGAATATCCATCATTGTTTTTACATGCCAAGATATCTGTGAATCATTTCTTCTCTATGCTTCACCTAAACTACAGTCACAGTTCTTAGTTTTCCCAATCTACAGCAGAACCTCACCTGTGGGTCAATCATGAGTGGCCAACGGTCAGAACTGGATAGAATGGTAGCATTTTCTGTGGACATTCTGTCACTTGGCAGACCTTCATTGTTCCAGATAGCTATCTGGGTATCATCTGTTAGCAGAGACAGAGGGTCCAGTCCCTCTGTAATTGGTACTGGTCGCTGAAACAATTATGTATCAAATATGTCATTTATATATTCTCTGCATTTGTGACAACAAGAGCAAGGAAAAGATAAAGTTGTCCCCCTGTTTAATTAAGCATGCCATAAGACCTACTGGGGAGTGAAGGTACTGCTCCATGCATGCATAACCTCAGTTGTAGAAGGATGTAACTGGTAGGCTTCATAGTCTGGTCAGTTTGTTTTCATTGACACAGCCCGATTCTCAATACAAGAATAATCTCTCCCTTCCAGAAATTCAACCATGATTCCCCGTAGTCCAGCTTGGAACCTGGTCACTATGCAGAATAAGCACATACCAAGAATGCAATGGAAATAACATCATGTCTGTACTATGTGACATCATCCATGACTGAAATATCATGACATTCGATTTTAATGGCAACATGAAATGCCAAATTTAAGACAAAAATATACAATTGTTTTCATACTGAAATACTCAATATGTCTATGAAGACAACTTGGAAAGATGGGACTGATATACTATCCCAAAATGGGTAACAAACTGGCAACTATTGCTGTGCAACATCCCATAAGAGTGAAGAAACCAAGAACTAAAGTAAAATAAATTGGCAACTTGTTGGAAAGTTACCAATGGAAAATTGAGGACAAAGAGGGGGCAGAAGACAGTAATAAGGATAGGCCTGATCAGGCTTGCAATTTATGAGATGTATTTATATTAGCATGTTCTTCCATCATTAGGGCAGTCAGGTGGTTAGTTCTTCTAGCAAGCCTACATTAAGTCAAAGAAACCAAATAGAAACCAATGAACTGTACTGTAAGACAGAAGAAGGATAACAGAAAATCCTTGAAAACACCTTCACCATCATCAATTGATATACTCAATATACAAGTATGTTCATTTATTTATGATTTATTAAAGGCAGAGACAGTAACTCAGATTTTACAGCATTAAATGACAGGATGATAAGGGAACAGTGGATTGGAAATAATTTGGAAATAAAGCAACCATGGTCTAATTTGAGCTACTAGCCTGGAATTTCCCTGCAGGAACTGAGGAAAACTATGATGAACCTCAGTCAGGATATCTGGTCTTTGAATCTATAACCTCCAAATATAAGGAATGGGTGTAAGCCAGTCTATCACAAAATTCAGTGAGAATTGTTTTTATTAGTATTTTCAACTGATATGCTAAAACAGCATTAAATACTGCAAAGAAAAAAAGGTGTTACTTCAAGTAACCATGCTAAATAAATGCCATGGTGTTAAACTCACACACAGTATGAAGTGCCTTATTTCAGCAAGCTGAAGATATATGTACTAATATTACCTCCAGATTTCTGAGATTGGGTAGCCACAGCTTGTTGAGCAAGTCCAGTCGAAAATGCTTGGTGAAACAGCCCACATAAGAGATGAAAGCAGTTACTAACAGGACATCACCTGGTAACATGTTGCCTTGCTGCATGAAACTGTGACATACATTCAGGAGTTAATATTGACCAAATTTAATACTATTCATTGCAAACATTTATATATACCAACACATGCACACAAACTTATAAAAACTAATAACTTATAACTTTATAGAATTTTTTGCAAATGTTGGTAAATATAAATGACTCATATTGTGCAGTTTGCTATAACTTGCATATACTTCATTATTTTGTACTAAATGAAAGAAGGGACATATACAAAACAAAGAATGGCTAGTATAATGAAGTGTTCATGGGCAATCATCCACACCACTGCAGACTAACATGTAATAAGTAACAAAAAAAAGCACACTCCTTTGATTCTACAGGTACATATATTGGCCAGTTTGTGTGACGCAGCACATCAGTTCCTGATATAGAATATCAGAATATTGGAGTTCTAACCTGCACTAAGAAGTTTACCATCTCTGTCCCAACTAGAGATTTTATATGCTTTACTTTCAACTTTCACCACAGGAACTCAGCAAAAACTGCAGAAAGCAAAGAAAAGAAATAGAATTATAAGTTTCATCTTATTTTTTCTCTACAATTTTACTGTTAAGAAAACATCACATCCTAATTTTTTCTCATGTCGAAAAGGACCACTAGGAATAACAATTCCATTAATGTTGCAAAACAACTATGATTACAGGATAATGGCCTCTACTTGTGACATCTAACACCAAGTTGGACATACTTAGCAACAGACTCTGCCCATCGCACGTTCTCTGATGCTAGACCTCCTACCAGACGGTTTGCTAACTGGATTGTTGCATTAGTTGCATCTGCCTCTTGTTGACAGCGCAGCTTCTCAGCAGTTGCTTGTTCAAAATCAGCTGTCAACTTCGCCAGCTGCTCCTCTAGAGACTGTAACATGGGATATAAAAATTGTCTTTATATACTGAAAATAATCAAGCAGGTAAATTCTCTACCCATTGCTAATACTCATCTATAACCTCTGAAGTTCTTACAGTAGTGTTAAAATACCTCAAAAATCGATGGTCTCAACCATCAGGCATGACAAATTGAGGCTGAAAATTAATAGTCTGCTACAGATGGTAATAGATGATATTAAAAAAAAATCCTTAATTTGTGACAAACCAAATTCAAGGTCAGATGTGAAGTCTCCAAGTTAAAAACTAAGGATGGGATAACATGCTGTCAGATCAGGGTTAAGGAGCACCTCAGGAGGCACTGATTAATGAATACAGAATGATGCAGAAATTAAAACTGGCATGAGAAAACTGAAGGAACCTGGAGAAGAACTTTCTCCAGTGCCACTTTGTCACCATGAATCTGAAGCCACCCAGGACTGAACACAAGCCTCTATGGTGAGAAACCAGTGTGTGCCTGCCTAAGCTATTGCAGAGCCCAGTGGATTTGTTTGTTACAAAATACAAAAGAAGAAGCAATTAAGCACAAAACACTTACTGAAACTTTTCGCTTGATTATGCTCAACTTTTCTTGTGCTGCAGCCAGTTCTGCATTTGCTTGAAACAAAGCTTGGCGCTTAGGCTCCACATCACAGTAAACTTCATAAAACTTGATTATGTTTATTACCCATGCACAAAGACCTGGAAAAGTCACACAATGACAACAAAATATATATTGTACATTTCAATATAAGGTTCCCTGTCAAGGGTATGTGCAATAATATGATGAAGGATGAACAGTAAGGCTTTTGTCCCTGACAACATATACTGCAGTGTACTGAAACACTGTACAAATCTAAAATTGTATATTTCAGGTGACTGAGACACTTGACTATAGCAGATGTCACTTACACCAGCCAACTCTTAACAGTGCTGGAATGTACATTTAAGTAAAACCCTTACTGGAAGACTGTATTTTTAAGTAGTTATCAAATAAAGAGACACAGGATTTATAATGCAGAGGTATTCGAAGGTAACAAAAAATTTAATTTGAAATCCTTACCTGCAGCAGCACCTGACTTGGTACGAACAAACTCAGGATCAAATTCTGAGTCTTTCAAATATGGCTGGATTGCTTTTGTAACTTCAGGATGTATGTTTTCTTTGTCATATGTGATCAGGGAATCAAGGAAGGAGTCCACTTTAGCCATCGTTACCTGTAAACGATCAGAATACGTGCATATATTAAACTCAGATAGTAATCATTCACTTCTGAAGGAAGTCTTTAACCCTTTTACCAATTAAAGTATTTTCCATTTAACTGCATAATTATGGTTAAGGGACAAGGCTACATATTTTCTTTACTTCTTTTTGTTGCTACTAACAAGAAATTATTTTTAATCAATTCACAAATTCATGACACAAACACCTGTCATAATAACAATTTGCATTTAACATTGACAGGCTTAACATTGGTCCAGAAAGGTGTTGCATACTCTGGATGCAAAATTTACAAACATCTACCACCACAAATTAAAAATATTTCAAACAATGTAGTCCTATTTAAATCTAAATTGAAGAAATTTCTTCTACAATACGCTTTTTATAGTGTTGATGAATACTATCAGCAAAATTATAATGATTATGATTGGTAACAACTAAGCAAATGTAAAACAAATGTATTAAGACTAATTTTAAGGCAGCAATTATATGTTCCTGGCAATATATATACTCTGTATTCTCTTATTTTGTGATGACTATACTTAAAAAAAAAAAGCTTTGTATCCTGTAGCTTTTATCTTAAAATGTACCATGTTATGTACTTATTCTATATGTATATTATTAGCAATATGACAAGTTTTATATCCTTTAGGTTGTTCAGGACCTTGTAAATGGATTTACAGAATGCAAAATAAATGAATGAATGAATGGAAAAAATTTAAATCTTCACCATACTAATTCTTTCTGTTGGAACAGCGTGCTTTACAATTTTAGTATCTTGCCCCTGTCAGGAAATAAACCATGATTCCTTTGTTGTCCAGCCCATAACCTAGACACTATACTGACTAAGCTATCACTAAGAGAAAATAATAAAATGAAAAGGGGTACAATGGGGTGGAGAATAACAAATTAATGATATCATACTTAGAAAACATATATCCAAGAATATCAATGAAAGATAGTACACCTAATACAGGGCTCGGTATTGGGTCCATTACTGTTTCTTATATATATAAATGATCTTTCTTTAGGCATAAGCAAATTAGCTAACCTGATACTATTTGCTGATGATACAAAGCATTATTATATCAAACACTAATCCAGAGGAATTTAAGAATAATATTAATTCACAAAAACCAAAATAACTAACTGGTTTCAGAGTAATCTTTTAACAATGAACTGTAATAAACCACACTTCATGTAATTCTTGACTAAAATACAAAATGAATGAAAAATTCAAATAATTGCTCCCAATTCAATAAAGACTGATATCAATAGCACTAAAGTTTTAGGTTTGATCATCAATAATACATTGTCATGAAGGATCATATTGCAGCATTAACATCAAAATTGAATAAGACTTGTTATGCTATTAGGGTGATAAAACCTTTTATGTTTGTGGATTATTGAGAACGATCTATTTTTTTTATGTACATTCAGTCATTTCATATGGATTTATTTTTGGGGGTAAGTCACATCATAGTAAAAGCATTTTTAAAATTCAAAAATATAATAATATGAATAATTACAAATACTGGTAGTCGTGATTCATAACATCAACTATTTAAACAGTTACAAATACTTTCACTTTCATCTTAATATATTTTCTAATTACTTGTTTTGTTAACAAGAATACAGGTCTATTTCTATCCAATTCTGAAATTCATGATTTGAACACATGTTTCAACTACACCTTACATTTACCTTCTACAAACTTAATGCTAGTGCAGAGAGGAGTACTGTATTCTGGAAGTAAGATATATAATCATTTACCATCAAATATTAAAGTTCTGCCAAATGATGCTAAGCGTTTCAAATCCACACTAAAGAGTTACCTTTTAGAACATACATTCTATAGCCTAGATGAATTTTATCAATCAGCATCCCAATGATGATGGTTCTTTGTTTTTACTTAGTTTGATTTGATATCTATAAGATCTTATTTAATGTGTAACTTAACTTATTCTTATTATTCATTACCTTCTTGCTTGTCTTATGTGTATTTTAATTGTTAATTGTGTTGTGACAATTGCACTGCACACTTTTATGTATTATTGTGACTGATTCCATACCTGTAAAGATCTAATGGAAGGTGAATAAATATGAATATGAATAAAAAAACATAGTCACTAAGCAAGACCTTTTATCAGCAACCAGTCATGGTCTATAATTTGTGGAAATACAACCCCACAGCAGGGCAGTACTAACAGAACTATGGCAATTCATGGTCAACAGAGTTTTGGGATCTCTAAGCAAGCCTGCCCTGGTGAATACAAAGCTAAAAACTCTGTAGTGTATGTGGAATGTACAATGTATACACCTTATTCTAAGGAAAGTACTATTTTATTAAAAATAAGAAAATAAGTAATTTTATTTGTATTCCTTCAGTTTTAGTGGTATGGCAGAAAACTACTAGCAAGAACAGAGCATTTCCACTGTTTTGCATCCTAACTGAGTGGGCAGTGGTTTCACCTTAGCAGCTTTCCAGCTACGGTCCTTTGGAATCTTGCCATTTGGAGCTAGCAACACCATTACAGCAGCAGTAACATTTGTTACAGCACCAGGAGGTGACCCAAATGACTTCAGTTCAGTAAGATTGGCCTGTGAATATGCAAAAGAAATAGGTCACTTGAGTCACACCTTGTTTGTTACTACCACAGAGTAACGTGACTTAGTGGCATACATGAAGTACATAATTAACCATCTGTTACATTTAAAAACACTACAGATTAATCCCTTGGTTTTTGTCAGTTCATACTTCACAGATATTGAAATTCCCCCAAGAATAAAAATAAAATTCTCTGAACTTTACTGAACATTCTACAAGGTTCTAGAAGCTTGTGTAGAAGTGATGCTGCTGATCATGTGACACCCACATGACTTGCCCCTCCCATCCATCTTGACCAGCAAAAGTGAACCAGTTGTAAAATAACATTAAAAGCGAATAAAAAGTAAATTAAAATGCTTTTTATTTTGTATTTTAATTATTGTTTACATAAATGACTAAAAGGGATTTAAGGATAAAAAACCATTAAAGTACATTATAAAAAAACTGAAAAATAAAACACATTTTTTACTGGGGGAGGAAACAATTTTTAACTGTTTTTCACTTTTCGCTGGGGTCTTGAAACCTACCTGCTGTCAAAATTGAGAGATGACTGTATAATGAGAGTATCAAATTAATTAATTTAGATTACCTTTATATAGTGTATGAAAGTACATTAATTGTAACACATGATATATTTTATTCTTTTGCAGTATTAAACAGGATTAGGCACAGTAAACAGTAAAATCTGTGCAAATTGACCTGCTGCAAGCAGTAAATTATATCTTCATAAAACATTACACAGTGATTTTCACATACATGAAATAGCTACAAATTGATATAGATCATGCTTTAGAAGTATAAGCAATTTCAGATAATGAGAGTATTAAATGCTGCCTGCATAAATCACAGAAATGATGAGTAATTTGCCAGAATAAAGAATAGTACAAAATAAACAGTATATTATAAATACATGTGCTGTGGATATTGTATTAGTATATTAATGACTTCTCTGTATTTCAGTCAGCACATAATGTGAGCTTTGAGGTTCACACATAGATGACTAGGAAAATTACTCTCTTCTAGAATGTGATGTCATGTAGTTTAATAGGTTGGTATCAGTGTTTTGGAGAACAATGTGACTCCATATTCAGAAGATAAGAAATCTATCCTACTAAATGTGTCACAATACAAAAGACGAAACCCTTCAGCACACATTTCAATTCGCAGTTAATACACATGAAAATGTGGTTAATTTTAGAAACTGAGTTTCATTATTTGCAAATGATCTCAAAAACAATACATAATTTATGACAGTACTTGCATATGACTTTCTCATCTACCATAACACTTGCCAGTCAATGTCTTATCTGCCAAAATACTTGTTTATCATTGTCTTTATCTAATAAAATACTTGCACATCACCATCTTAACTACTGCAATATTGGCATATTACAGCCTTAACTACCACACATTCCAGCAAGAATTTGGGATAAATTCATAGGATTTTTCAGGGCTGTCTAAAAGGTCTATGGGAGCAAATTGGAAACAGAAAGACAGTGAAGACAGGAAATAGAAAATTTACATTTTATATACACTAGAACACAAATTAGGAGAAAAATACGATTTGTTTTGTTTCCTACACACAGTGATACACACATTTATTCTTTGTATGAAGATGAACAAATATTATTAAAGGCGAATGTCATACTATTCACTGGGATATACTTTACTCCACCTTGTTCAGGGTGTTCAGAGCTTCCTGTGCAGCTGTGAGAGCAGGTTCTGCTTTTCTTAAGTCCTCCTCACAGTCTTTCTGTTTCTTGCTCACCTCCTCAGCTATAAACCCAACTTTGCACTCCTCCTCATCGGCTGTAAGTGTAATGACTCAAGTAAACAACCTTATACAGTTGTAAGTGTGTGTACGTGTATGAATGCATACGCCACTTGTTGTATATGTTTACAATGTATCCACTCCAGTTGGTTATCAAAATACAAGCAGGCACCATCTCACTTAATCTCATTTGCACCATTATTTTACTGAAAAGAAAGAGCTTGTTATTGCAATATGCTACAATGGCAGTCAGTACTTTTTAAATTGTTGAAAACTCCTTTTTGAAATCTAAGTTCACTTTTTATATCCTTCCACTTATGTGCAGCTTTCTTTCACGGTCTATTCCTTTAAGATTTTCTGACTAAGATGTATGTATTTTTATCCCACATTAAAATCTATATTTTATTAGCATGTCTTTCTACTTTTTTTGAAGTGTTATGAACAAAGATTCCAGTACAATATACTCAATTCTTCCATAAATATATAATAATGTATTTTTAGTAATTTACATGTATATGAATTATATGCATTACTGATTTCACCAACCGTAACTGTTTAAGAACATATGCATGTGTTATGAAATATTTAAAAAAGCCATGGATGTAAGGCAATGGACAAAGGAAACAATGTGACTGATTGAAAGGATATTCTATCTCAAAACATGACTATGAGAAAATTCTCAAAACCGAATGTGTTAGATTAAGGTATTTGCAGATATATGCCTTGAGATTTACAATTTCAGTGCTGTACCAGACTTTACTTGACAGTCAAATGTGCCTTTATTTCTTCACAACGACCATAGCAAAATAAGGCGAATATTAACACTGTATCTGAGGCATAACGTACATGTTGAATGCACCTTACCTATTGCCTTTTCTGCACACACTTTCTGTGTTTCAACTCGGACAATTTCAATAAGTGTATCTGCAGCTTCATTCTTCTGTTTCAGTTCCACTTCTTGAATTGCAAGTTTTGCTTTCAAATCATCAACCTGCAAAGATACGCTTTTCATTTAAAACTTTTCATAGCATTTATTATCACCTTCTTACTAATAACTAAAATGAACATTTCAATAAGTACATTTTCAACTGGAAAATGGTTACTGGGTCATGAAAATACAAGAAAATTCCACTAATCCAGCTTGCATGAGACCGGACAGGTGCTGAATTATTTAATATTCCAGATTACCAGACAGTACCTATACTGACCTACTTTCTCAAATTTTTGTTACCACAATATTGATGAATTAATGAATTCTTAGACAAATAATAACATCAATAACAATTAATTTTTGTGCACATCACATGAAGCAACAGGACCTGCTGCATCTCACATTACCAGGCTATATATTAGGATCAAGTTTCTGCCATTAAAATCTACAGAAGTAAAATGTGTGTATTTTTGTTTGTAAAGACATGTATTTTAGCAAAATTAATATTTCACATAACTGTAAATAAAAGGATTTAGAAATTTGTGCTGTTGAAGTACAGACTAAATCATCTAAATTAATTATATTAAGCTTAAACAGAGCGCCTACAGGAGATTTTAAACAATTTATAAAGAATTGGATGATGCTTTGAAATGCATATACAAACCTAAAACAGAACTTTTAATTTATGGAGATATAAACAGAGATTATCTCATTGAAATCAAATGAAAAAAACAAACCACTGTATTAACAACATAAAATCTGTCGCACACAGTAAAATTTGCAACAAGAATTCAAAATAACTCAAATACAGCCATTAACAATATATTTGTGGATAACAGTAGCATAAATTTGCCCATCTCAGTGGCCATGCAGTCTAAGGTGTGGGTCTACAGCCACTTGCTTGCTGGGATTGTGGGTTCGAATCGCGCTGGGGGCATGGATGACTGTCTGTTGTGTGTTGTCAGGTAGAGGTCTCTGCGATGGGCTGATCACTCGTCCAGAGAAGCCATACCAACTGGGATGTGTCATGGGTGATCTAGAAACCTTTTTAAAAAAAAAAAAAAGGTAGCATAAATTTATCTTCTACACCTCCCATAATAAATCGCCTATCAGAACATGATGCTCAAATTATCGCATTTAAAAATATATATGTAACAATAAACTAATTTCCTTTCAAGCAGAGATCCAGATACATAAACAATGAAACAATCATGAACTTTCAGACTGTACTAAAAAATAAACCTGGAAATCTGTTGATTTAGATAAAGATCCTAACCATATGTTTAACTCAATTCTATGCACTGTCTTAAACATTTTCCAAGCTAGTTTTCCAGTTAAATACCAAAGTATGAAAGACAAGAATGACTGGATTACACAACGTATAAAAATATCTTCCAAACACAAAAGAAGTCAGTATGCCTTCACTAAGAACAGAAAGACTCAAAAGCACATTATATTGAACACTGTAAGATCCTAAAAAAGTTATAAAAGAACTGAGAATCAACATTACTGCAGACTTATAGCAAAATCTAATAACAAAATAAAAACAACATGGGACATTATAAAGAAACAGACAAGAAATATAAACTTAATGGAACAGGCTCCCACCTTAACTGGGAATGACGAATAATTAAAGGATCCAACAAATGTGGCCAATGCCTGCAATAATTTCTTTATAATAATTGCTGAAAAATTAAATATTCAACAAATAGAGAAAGGAGATGACATATCAATTCTAAAAGATCCATTTCCTGGAAACTTCCTCAGTATAAAAATAATCCTGAACATTGAAGCTGAGATAAACACATAATACATTCCCCCCCCGTCCGCCCCCCCCCCAAAAAAAACACACACGCGCGCGCGCGCGCGCGCACACACACACACACACACAAGTACGTACACACGCACGCACAGTTTTGTTACAATGAAATAACAACTAAAATATTAAAATCATGTGCATCTCTCATTAGTCACCCATTAAGCTACATTCATAATCACTCGCTATACATAGACATTTTTCCCAGCCACCTTAAAATTGCAGTAGAAAAACCACTTTACAAGAAAGAAAACAAAATTACAATGACAAATTACAGGCCTACCTCATTATTAACGGTTTTTTCTAAGGGACTTGAGAAAGCCATGCACTGAGCCAACACTGTATACAAACAATATAGTAGTCACAGAACAGTATGGTTTTAGGAAAGGGATATCAAATGAAGATGCTCTCTTCAGACTACCAGAGAGTGTATTCAAAGCTGTTAACCAAAAAATGCACATTGGGGGTATGATCTGTGATTTCGCAAAGGCTTTTGATTGTGTGAATTATAACATTTTGTTAGTTAAATTACATTTTTATGGAATTCAAGGAGTACTTGAAGATTGGTTCAGGCTCTATTTAACTAACAGAAGGCAGAAAGTAAAACTGCCTAATTCAACTCAAAATTTTTTCTTTGACTGGCGTATACTGAAACATGAAAGTAGCCAAGGACCAATTCTATGGCTCCTATCGTTCAAAATATATAAAAATGACCTGCCACTGAGAATAAATTCTGTATCAAAACTCATTTGATTTGCTCATGAAACTAGTGTCATAATTTCAAGCAGAAATTTT
>Ga0131853_10009845_pt1 | contig 17488 bp, 15 predicted proteins | sample TergutLab28metaG_FD_92764 | JGI IMG/M metagenome (GOLD analysis project Ga0131853, IMG submission 92764) | Labiotermes labralis P1 segment gut microbial communities from Petit-Saut dam, French Guiana - Lab288 P1 (version 2) (version 2) | ecosystem: Host-associated > Arthropoda: Insects >... | reverse complement strand
GATTCTGCGAAACATTTCATTCGCACCATGCGGGACAAATCAGAAGCAGTCCTTTCCCGTTGAGTGCCGATCTTTGACAGCAAGGTGATGCAAGAAATATCAAGCCCGCTTCGGAGCAGCGGAACTCCGAGCGGGTAAAGGGTGTAGGTGCGGAAAAGGTTTTGTGCTTACGTTTTCATTTGCCATTCGTAATCGGTGCCGCATCGGAGAATTTTCTCGACTTCAATTTGAATCTGTTGCAGGTCGATGCCGAGGTTTTTCAGAACATTTACACCGCCTCCATCGCCCTCCTTGATGAGTCCAAGCAGGAGATGTTCCGTTCCAACGTATTCGTGATTGAATCGCTGTGCTTGCGCCAGATGCACATCGCAAGCACGGCACCCCTACCGTCATTCATCCCGGTATGTCCTCCGCCGCCGCAAACGTTAAGTTTTTCTGATAAACGGAGAGCCTCCGTTTGAGTTAATAATCCCCCTTCCAACGTGTGGTCGAGAGGTAGTTATGCTTACCGTTCACTCTGCGTACTTTTTGCGGATGTCGGAGAGCAGTTCTCCCTTATAGGAAAACTGCTCCGGTGCCGAGGGGTCTTTTTCGCTCCAGCGACCAAGTTCCCTTGCAAGAGCAGAAAGGGAAGGAAAAGTTTTACCCGCGTACTCGACACTTTGCTCATTGTCAAAAACCTTGCATTTTATCGTGGGGTCGGAGACCAATTCCAATTCCTCTCCCGGCTTGATGCCGATTTCACTGAAAGTCCACCAGCGATTGCGCAGAGCGTAGGCAGAGGCGGCTTGGGCTTGTGCCGATTTGTCCTCCGGGGAAGTGATCTCGGCAAGAACTTTTTGTATTTCGGGAGTTTTATCAGAAATGGCGTACTTCTTGAGCAAAGCAATAGCCTTTTCATGAGGAACCAGAAAAAACTCACGCCTTTTACTGTGGCGGTAGTTATCGAGGGCTTCTTTAAGGACTTTTTCAATTTTTGCCGAATCATCCACTTCTGCCGCATACCGACACTCGAACGGCACTGGAACACCGGTAGGGGAGGACAATGCTTTGAGACGATCTGTAACATCGTCCTGTTTAGTCATGCCGATTTTTACGTAACAGGGCATAGCGGGATTCGTGAACACATAAACGATTTCGGACATAGTGATTCTCCTTTCAGTTAAGTTTTCCCACGCCGCCGCAATCACAGCGATTGTCGAATCACGGCGTGGTTTCGGTCAAGTTAGCCTCTTTTATTTCCACAGTTAAAAATATCATGCTCAAAATAGGCGGCATGGTTTACTTGATTTATCAGACCGCGGATCGGTGTTGAGCAACATGCAATGTGCTCCCGTTGAATTCCGTGCCTCAAAACGATGTATGGTTTGCCATTCAGTAATTCAAGATTTCGTGTAATCATTCCAACATAATCGGAAACGCCAGCCACCTGACTCGCACATTCGTCGTTGCCAAACTTGATGTCGATAATCCAAATATCAACAATCTCCCGTAGAATGACAAGGATGTCTGGAGCAGACCATAATGCCGTGTTCCACACAACCGGAACTGCCGACTCCGTCAACTGCAACGCTTCCAAAATCCCTAAAACCGACTGGTCAGGATTGCCGCCGAGGAACATCCACGACTGGCTTCCACTTTTCGCAGCATCGTCGAGCATTGACGCAAGATGTTGCGGCGTAAATAATGCTCCCAGATCGATATTCCAACTCTCTGGGCGGTAACAAGTCCGACAGCGTAGCGCACATCCCGACAAAAACACTCCAAATGTCGGGGTGCCGACAAATGCCCCTTCGTTATAGAGATTTGAACCGGCGAATAATCGAAGGCGATGATCCAGTCCACAAAAACCGATTTCACCGGAAAGCCGATTGACCTCACATTGACGTTCACAAAGTCGGCACGGTTGCATTCGTTTTCGTACCTTTTCAATCAATACCGGCAACCGATGGCGATTTCGTTTCAATTTTGGTTCGGCAACGGTACATTCCGATTTTTCCCATAGGCGGGGATCGGCTCCAACCTGTCGAAGAGCCGGAATCAATGGCTCCGTAAGGTCTGGAACAACGACACTTCCGTTCGGCTGGAGAAAAATCTTAAAATCTCCGAATGGAACAGGCGCATTACAAGTAATCTTCATTTTCCTGCTCCAAATTGGCTTCTGTCAAATAGTATTCCGGTTTGAATTCCCGATGAACACTCCCCTCGTCATCCACATTGCCGATTAAGAGTTTCTCGAAAAACTCGGACACCTCGGCGCAGGAGGAACCGACGAACCCCTCGGTTTCCAGTTCCACTTTGCCATTCGGTCTGATTCTGATTTTGACTTCTCGTGGTAATTGCATGATTGTCAATCGGTTTTATAAATCGATTCTCCTTCCTCCATAACTCGACTTGTTCTCGGCACCCGCAGTAACCGTTTCCTTTTCAATGACTATCGGTGCTTCGTCCAAGTCGTCCCCCATCGAAGCGGCTACGGCACATTCCCTCGCCTTTGCTCGAATCTTCTCAATGCGGTCGCTCATCGTGTCGATCAGCGGAACTGTTGATGCCAGCGACCGGGCAACGTCGTGTGCAGCAAATTCACGTTTATTATCCGCAAAGGCTTCAATCATCGCACTCTTGACCGCTTCCTCAACTTCCGAGCCGGTATATTCCTTGCTCAACTGTGAAAGCGTCCCTTTCAAGGTCTGAATGCGACCATCTTTGTCGCTCTTCGTAATTTCGTGAACCTGATCGAAACCGAACGATTCTATGAATTTTTTCCGTTCCGAATCCGAAAGAGACGGCTTTTTGCGCAACAGTGCCTTGTTGACATGGATTTTGAAAATCTGTTCTCGCTCTCCGGCGTGAGGAAAATCGACGAAAAAGATTTCGTCAAAACGACCTTTTCGGAGCATTTCGGGAGGGAGTTTGTCAAACTCGTTGGCGGTAGCAACGATGAACACTCCCGCTGTTTGGTCGCTCATCCACGTCAAAAGAGCTCCGAAAACCCGTGTGCCGGTTCCGCCGTCGCCGCCACCACCGGACGCTCCTGCCATGCCTTTTTCGATTTCGTCGATCATCAGGATACACGGAGCCATCGCCTCTGCACATCGAATTGCTTTGCGGATGTTTGCCTCCGATTGACCGACAAGCCCACCATAGATTGCTCCCATGTCGAGACGTAGAATCGGAATGTTCCAAAAACTCGCCATCGCTTTTGCGCAGAGGCTTTTTCCGCAACCGGGAACGCCGGTCAACAGAACCCCCTTTGGCGGCAACAGACCATATTTGGTGGCTTCTTCGCTAAAAATGTTCCGACGTTTCCCAAGCCAGTGTTTCAGTTGCTCCAAGCCGCCGACTTCGCTCATCTCTCCCGGTGTCTCGAATGTCAAGATTCCGGTTTTACGGACGATTTGCTTTTTCTCTTCAACGATGGCATGAATGTCATCGAGATCGAGAACCTTGTCTTCCGTAATCGCTTTTCCGAGAGCGAGTTCCGCTTCGCTCATCGTCAATCCTTTTGCCGCCTTTGCCAGTTCCATGATGCCCGTTTTTTCGTCAGGGATGCCACGTTCTGAATCGACCAGATTGATCGTGATCCCACTGCGGTACTCATTCACGATGTCGGTAAATCGGGCGGTCAGTTCCTCAACCGTAGGCAATTCAAAATCTACGATGACGATTTCCTTTTCGAGTTCGGCGGGAATTTCAAGTTGCGCCCCGGAAAGAAGAACGATGGCACTCAAAGTTCGTTCGAGATCGTTGACCGTATCTTTCAGTTTACGAATCACGAGCGCATTGCTGTTACGTCCAGAGATATTGTGATGGAGGTCGACGAAAACATAGATTGACGGTTTGCAGTTTTTCTGCTCCCGGTCAACGATCCATTGCATCGCCTTGTCCGGCTTGTCGGTTCCGGCAGCACCTTGTGCTTCCGCGAGGTCGGCGGTCTTGAAGCCGTCGGTCATTTTCCAGAAGAAAATGTCTCGCTCACGCTGTCCCTCTTTTGCGATTCGGATCAATTCCTGCCGGGAACGTTGTTCCTCTTGTGAGCAGAAATGAATCAGTTTGTAACCTGCCTTCAGATGAAGGCTTATTGCGTCGAATGTCTTTTTCATAAGGTTGAGATGTTAAAGGTTGAGTTTCCGATTTGAATGACTCCATTTTCAGGAAACGGAGCCAGTTGATTGGGTGCGAGTTCCACTTGATTAACCATAATGGGATCGCTCCCCGTTCGTTTGATATGAATTCCGTCGTCAAGTGTGAGGATCACGGCGGAATGTCCGGCGGCATGCTCCTGACCAATGTCCAAAGCACGAGAGCGGTTTTGCCGAGAGGAGATCAACGGCAATCGAAGCAGTGCGTCTTCGCCGATGTCGATGATGCCCTCACCAAGCAGACAAACATATTCCGTGCCGGGCATATTGTTCACTCGCCGAAGTCGAACGGCGTTAATTCTGCCGTCGTCCTTTTCAATCCGCACGGACAATCGCAGGAAATCCGCCACCGTTACGGTTTCGGCAGACCGAAGAGCAAACGGCTTGTTCGGTTCGAGTTTACTCGCATCGACACTTGTTCCGTAGGCACTGCCGAGGTCGGTGATTTGCGCGGCATCATTCTCAACGGACACCTGAAAATGCCGACGGCTGATTTGCAAAGTTGCTTCCTTGTTTTTCTCGACTTCGACCGGCTCGATGCGCAAGCAAACATCGCAGGTTGATTCCCGCCCGAACTCCAAAGTTGGCTTGGCATAGAGAATCGTTGTACGTTCCTCGCCCTCGTAGTTCCATTGAACTATAACACTACTCGGAGCATCCGACTCGGATAACTCTATATCTGGTTGGTCGAGATCAAATTTTCGCATAGTTATTCCGAATAATCCATTTGTCTGTATTTTTGTAAAAACGTTCTCATTTAGCCACTACTCCAAAATCCAAATGCGAGCAGTCAATCCTTCGGAAAAGCAAATGCCACGACGTAAGATGCCAAGTTGCTAATCGTAAGCACAGCAAGCATAAGCCCTACCAAAAAACCATTGCCGTCCGCCTCTATCACGCAAATCAAAGCCAAAATTAAACTAAATAATAAACCGGCAAATAATAAAAATGTCCTTACAAATTGCCTGTTGCTTGATGTAAAAAACATGGCTAGAAAAGGTGCCAGTAGAAAAATCAATCCCGTAATCCATAGAACAATTCCATCTTCAAAATCAAGGTTCGCCCCCCCCTCGCCTGCCCATATACCGAACATAACATACATGAGAACAAAAAGAGCTATCAGAAGAAGTGCTGAAACTCTTCCGTTCTTTCGCCAACGCTCTGCTACTTCTTTCACTGCTTCTGTTTCTGTCGGCAGTTTTTGTTCCTCACGGCGCGCTTTAAGTGCACGATAATCATCTGCGTTGCAAAGAATTGAACGCTTTTTCTGATATTCTTGGTGTGCCAACACCCCCACTCCAACCAGAGCAACTGCGACCAGCACAGACGTGATGCCAAATACCCCCCAGAATGACCAATCAAATATCCAGCAAAGCACCCATAAAAGCACCCATAAAATCAGCAGAAAAAAGCCAAGTACAATGAAGTATTCACCGACCAAGCGAAAAGGACTCTTGCAGTAACCTAGCGGGGTTTTGCCCTCATTGTCTTTGGCGTTGACATCTGCCCCTGCTTCAACTAATAATAGCACTCTCTGCACGCTATCTCCCTGCTGGGACTCTGCGGCAATGTGTAGCGGTGTTCGTCCTTTTTCATCTTTTACGTTAACCCGGTCGCTTCCGCCACGTTGCTTGATGTAATACGCGACATCCCGAACTGACCCTTTTTCTGCGGCTTCGAAAATGTTTCTAAAAGAGGATTTATAGCCTTCTATGTCAACCTCCGCCATCACGTCTTCCACGGCTTTCCGACGCTCTCGTTCCTCCGCTTCACGTTGTTCTTTAAGTACACGGGTTTTGTTTTCACACTTTCCTGCCAATTCAGCAGTGTTTTTATAGCCGTTCATTGCACGAAGTTGCTTGGCAAGTTTTCGCCAATCGGCTTCAGTTGAGTCTTCCTTTCTAAAAGTTAGTTCTGCCTCTTTGCACAGCCGCGCATAACGTCTTCTTATCGCTCTGTTTTCGCATTGGCTTGCCAATTCCGCCGTGTTTTTATAGCCGCTCATTTTCCGAAATTGATCGGCAAGTTTTTGCCAATCTTCCTCGGTTGTAGCCGTTTTCAAGTCTTCGCCTAACCGCAGATACTGTTCTTTCTGTTTGCGTTCTTGCTCTTGTTGTATACGTTCTTGTTCTTGTCGTTCCAGTTCCTCACGACGTTCTTGTTCTGCCCGTCCAATTTCCTGCAAGTGTGCGATACGTTTATCACACTCATTCGCTAATTCGGCTGTGTCTTTATAGCCGTCCATTGCTCGGAACTGCTCGGCAAGACTGCGATACACAAGTTCGGTAGAAGCCTTTTCCGTTGCTTGAACCAATTGGTCATAGTGTTTTTGCAGAATATGGTCTCTGATTTTCTGTTCGTATCCTTCGATCTTCTTCTGATATTCGGTATCTGCAAAGCGAGCGGCTTTTTGAAAATTGCTATACTCCGAAAGCGATTTTTCCCAATCACCGAGTTGCTCTTCGTCCTGCACTTTCAATTCCACACACAACTTGCCGACGTATGCCGGGGCGTGTTTCGGTGCAATGTCCAGCACCCTGTCGAAATACTGATTTGCCTGTACCCAGTCAGAATCTTCCAAAAAGAGATACCCGCGTTCCATCAGCGATTCCACCGATGCAGATGCAGTCCCGTCCGTCGACGGCGTTGCCGACGTTTTTGTTAACAGTTCGACTATTTCTGTACAATGAGTAAATCGTTGATTCGGATCAACAGAAATCGCCTTCGCAATCACTTGATCGAAAACAGAGGAACCGGTTGCCTGACAAATATGCTTTGCATCGAGATGCCAAGTAACGATGGCTTCCTTCGATTTCAATGAGAACGGAAATTCGCCTTGGAGGAGTTGATAAAATATCAGACCGAGAGCATAGATGTCCGTTCGGCGGTCGCAGAGGGAGCCGTTCAGTTGTTCGGGAGCCATGAAACAAAGCGTCCCTGCCGCCATCTCCGCGTCTTGTGCCCCTGATTCGATTTGTTCCTTGATCGATTTCGAGATGCCGTAGTCCGTGATCTTCACCTCACCGGACTTGGAAATCATGATATTCTGCGGTTTCAGGTCAAGGTGAACCAATCCCTTGTCGTGAAAATAATTGAGACCATTCAGTATTTGAACGGCAATTCGTTTGGCTTCGGCTTCTTGAAGCCTTCCCCCTTTTTTCAACCGGTATTCTTCGAGGTCTTCGCCATCGACCAGTTCCATGACGATGTACTTGACTGCCCCGGTGTCGGCAAAGAATTTGTAATTGAGAAGGTTTTGATGCGTGAACGACTGGGCTTTTGCCAACTCGGATCGCAGTTCCTTGAGTGCCGCCGGGTCTTCGATATACTCCGGCAGCACGACTTTGACGGCGTATTCTACGTCGGTTGTATCGTCGATCACTTTATAGACAGCACCCATCCCGCCTTGACCGAGTTTCTTAATGACTTGGTACTTGCCGTCGAGAACATCACCGCGCCGGAGTTCGCCGATCTTCACGTCGTCCATTTCACGTTCATCGGGGAAGGACGACGGAGCCTGTGGGCGCATCGTTACAGCACCATCGAAGTCATCACCCCGAAGCGAAGGTGAAATCGGCGGGCGCATTGTCATCTGCGAATCAAGATCGTCCTCACCGGTGCCACCGGAAGGTTGTCCGCTTCGTCTCATCGTTTGCATGTGGTCGAAATCGTCGCTCATCATCCTCGCAGGGTTAGTTCAATGGTTTCGTCTTCAAGGGTTTCTTGGGAATAGAGAGACAATCCCGTATCCCGATCCAGTGTTTCAAGTGATTCAACAATTTTACGTAAAGCATTCTGTTGATGGAATTTTCCGATAACAGAATCCAGCGAACCGCTTGACGACGGTTCAGATAATGTCGGCTTGGTTCGTTCCTGCCGTTTTGCCGCTGTTTCCGCTTCCAAACGTCGAAGGGTATCCGCCGCTTGTTTCTCAATTTCCTGTAAACGTTGTTTTTCCTGCTCTTCCTCCTGTTCTGCCGCAAGTTTTCGGAGACCCGCTTCTTTTGCAATTTTCGCAATCCCTCGGAGTCTCTCCCCTTCCGCCTCACGGGTGGCTTGAAGTTCGCGGTGTTTGTTATCGCACTTGTTTGCTAATTCGGTCGTGTTTCGATAACCTTTCATTTGCCGAAGTTCTACGGCGAGTGTGCGCCAGTCTTCCTCGGCTGTAATTTTTTCCATTTTTTCACACAATCGTTTGTATTGTTCTTGCCGCTCTTGTTCCTCTCGGCGTTGTCGTTCTTCGCGTTGTCGTTCTTCTTCCTCTCTTTTATTTGCTACCTGTCTTTTGCCGTCCAGAGCGATCTCTTCCGTGCTGGAACGGTTACGGAACCACCAGTCTTCTGACTGAAAAACAAAAGGTTTGCCGGGACGCACTTGGTAAATTATTACGATTTCTCCATTCATTTTTGCTTCGACTACACAATGCGCAACCCCGCTGCCCCACGTTCGCAGTTTTGGAATTTTCTGCAAACGCCCCCAATGGATTCCCTGCGAATCCAAAATCTGCGTGAGATCGCTCAAGTTGTAGATGTTCGATTCAATGGTTGTATGGATTGACATAGGGTCAAAAACGGTTCATTTTGCCGAGAACAGCAACAAGAGTCCACCCGAAAACGGGAGCGACACGTTTTACCAAAGAACGGAGTTAATCCCACGTGTCAAAGTGGTGCATTGTTAGCCAATTGGACAATGCAGATTCTGTCCGCAAATTCACACGCGCACCCCCTCACCGAGGAGAAACGCAACTTTGTGAACTACCGATAATTCTCTACCCGGTTTCCCGGTTGACACGTAGAAAACTGTCGTTCGCCGAAGCGACCTTTGGTAAATTGTTTACGTTCTCTAAAAATCAATCCGTCCAGCGCAAAACCGGACGGGTGTTCTTAATTGAGAGTTCAAGATACCGGATTTTTTCCAAGATTCAATAGCCTCGCCGAAAAGAACCGACAGAATAGCCGGGGCGATGTCGGCATAATCGGAACCGGCGGCATTGCCGTCAATGCGCCGGGGAAATATCACCGGAGAGCATCAGGAAAAATCGGCGTTTCGACCCAAAGCACCATTGCCGACAGGAATACACTGGTTGCCTCCGCCGCACAAATCCCCATCGAGCCATTGCGAAGTTTGGGTCGCCTCCGCAACCGCCTGCCGCATCTCCCCGATGTTTTCGGCAGACCGTGATGCCCGGTCAACCAAATCTGTGAATTGCCTACTGACTTCCGTTGCCGATTCCAATGTCGCTTTTACCTCGTTGGGATGGGCAAGAACCTGATCGGCAATCCGTGACGTGGAGGAGGCTATGCTTTTCAGACCTTCATATAACGTGTCCGACGCGGGTTTGGGGGCGGCGGTCTGCTCGACGTTGTTGGTCGCCCTCACCGCATCGGCAACCCTCTTGGTGCCATCTCGGACGGCAGTAACAACCTTCTTGCTCTCGTCGATAACTTGTTTCGTTCCCCTCTCGACGGCAGCAGCGACAGTCCTCGATGCTTGTTCGATGTCCCGTTTGCTACTGGTTCGGTCAAGCGATAAATTGTTTATTCTCGATTCGTCCATTTCAAAATCCTCCTGTTTTCACGATGTTAGTTTCCGGTTCCTGTAAATGCGTTTTCTTGCTTCGTTTCGGCTTTGCGACAGTCTGGTTGGCGTGAACGGAACAGATATGGCACTTCGTCTTCAAACAAATTTACCTGTGGTGCTTTTAGCCGTTCGATTGCCATATCGAAATACTTCAGTTCCTTTTCGATGCCGATAAATTTTCGGTTTAGGTTCCGAGCGGCGACGGCGGTACTGCCTGCGCCCATAAACAAATCGAGTACGGTGTCCCCTTCGTTCGTAAAAGTTGCAATCAACCATTCCATCAGTGAGACCGGCTTTTGCGTCGGATGCCAATTTAACCCTTGCGAACCATTGCCTCGGTCGTGATTGAACGCAAGCACCGAACTTGGATGGACACTGCCGTCCGATATTGTCGTGTAAGCCTCCGTTGCAGGATAGACTCCACCCTCTTTCCGAGTAGGGACACGATTTACACGGAGTCGACCGCTGGGAGTTTTCAATGGATTGTAAACTGCCGTTTTTTGGAAGCCGGGCTTGCCGAAAACCAAAACGAGTTCGTGTGCCCGGAGTGGCATTAGGTTAGCATTGAAAAATCCGACGCGGTGGTTTTTCACCCAAGCCATATCGTAGCGAAAGCCCTTCTTGTTACTGCCGATAAGATCGAATGCGAATTTCAAATTTCCGAAGAGGACAATGTTAGCCGATGGCTTTGCTTTGGACTCCATCAACTGCCAGAAGTCGGTGAGGTTGATTGGAGTGTCCCAATCGCAATCGGTGCATTTGCCTCCGAACGATTCGGCGGCGTATGGCGGGTCGCTGATGACCGCATCGGCAGTTATGTCTAACTTCGTCAAAACGTCGAAGCAGTCGTCGTTGAAAAGCCTCGCATTGCCAATCGTTATTCCGTTCATGTCGTCATCTCCTATAATGTTTTTGCTTGACTTGGTTTGGAAGTTTAATGCCGCGAGGCAAATTTACCCGGTAGCCTGTATCTGCTGTGGTACGGGAAGTCGGCACTTGGTGCAGCGTGCTAATACGCTACCGTGTTCATACGTTACATTCTGCCATTTGATGGTTCGCCCCCAATAACCGGCACAAGGTTCGTCAAATGCTGTGCCGCCGCACTTGGGGCATTGCTGATGTAGCGTTGCCGGTTCTGTTTGTTTCGATGTCGATGCCATAATAATCTGTAGTGTTTTTGTTTTCGTGCTCCATTGTAACACGCTTTCGTTTTCTCGGACAAATTTTCTTAATAGTTTTGACATTTTTTCTATTACGTGCCTTGAAATAAAGAACGTTTTGCGGATAGAAGTCTCCGTTAATAGTTTTTGCAATGGCGGCATTGATGCACTGAACGGTGTTTCGGCAAAAAACGCCCACACACCGCCGACACACGGGCTTTGTGCCCCGGAGGGTATCACAATGCCAATTGGCGGCACAACGCCCCCACAGACCGGCACTGTGGGGCAAACAGGGGGCTGTCCGTCTACGAGGCACACGTATATAACGTATGCCGACACACCCTGATTCCGACTCCAGATTGAAAGGGGGGCGGAATCCCGCACCCCTGCCGGGTGAATTCGGCTACCGCCGATTAGCAATAGTCCGTTACCTGCTCCGAATGTTTGTCAAAATAATCGAGAAATACCGGACGATATGCCCGACGCGACACGTCTCTTTCAAGTATCGCACCAATGATGTTTGCAAGTCTTTCTGCCCGTTCCTCTTCGGGAAATTCTAGTGCGTGCTCCAACAAGTAGGCAACTTGTTTTTCTGGGACGACTTCTTTCGAGATGGGTTTGGGAGCCTTGAGCGGCGAACTCTCCTGTCCGCATTCCTCACGTGCTATGTATTCCTGTATAGCCGAGACTACGGTCTCGGTATCCCACTCATCCAATAGCAGATGAATCCTTTGGTGCATTTCCAACTGCTCTAAATTTACCGGGATTGCCTGTTCTAACGATATCATTTGTAATTTGATTGTGAAGGTTATGTTTTGCGCATCGCTTCCAACGAGGAAACTGAACAATGAAACAAACAGTTCGTAATTGCCTGCGATTGCGACTGGGGGTTCCCAGTCCTGTAGACATAGTGTTGATAGCGTTGATGCGTTGATAACAAGGAGTTTTTTTCTCTCACTACGAATCTCACCGTCGGCACTATCAACGCTATCAGCACTATCAGCACTCAACGCTATTTTGCTCCACCACCATCGTCGGCACTATCAACCTTGTCAACGCTATCAGCACTATCAACGCTCAACGCCATTTTTACCCCTTCCTCACCGTCTGGGCTAGAGACACCGTCAACACCCACCCCGGCACTGCCAATGCTGCTGACTCCACCGCTCCTCTCTGGAATAGTGCTGATAGTGTTGAGCGTTGATAGAGTTGATAAAGTGTAGTACTCCACTTCACGCCCGTTTTTAGCCATCTCCGTCTGAATGGACAACACGCCCGCGTCGACCATTGCTTGAAGACTGTTTTTGACTGCATCTGCTTTCATACCGCGGAAGAGGGCAATGCCGCTGTGCAATTCTCGGAGAGTAACCCTGCCACCCAATTGCCTGATTTTCGCCTCAACCTTCATAGCCGCGCGATTATCGGACACGCCTGTACCATCAAACATCGCATAGACGCGAAAGGCTTCGTTGAGAAACCACGTTGTCAGAGCAATCGCTTTCCGCATAGTATCCTCTGACACGTGTTCGTAACTTGGGACAATTCCTCCTCTTGCAGCGTGCTCAATAACGTGCAAGTTGAGGGCGATCCGTGCGCAGTGCATACCTGCCTTGTTCAGAGCACTAATAACACCGCCATTGGATTCAGACAGCGTTTCGTTAGCCTGTTGATTTTGGAAATCCCTAATCAATGTCCACGCCTCCGGTGACAGTTTAACGACACCGGGATTGTCAGGGGTCAGGTAGCCTCGGTAGTCGAGTATCTGATTTATCAAGCCTTCGTAAGACGACAATACCGCAGGGTCAGCCGTGTGGTCGTTCCAGAATATCGGTTCCGCAGGAGGGAACGCCATCAGGAATCTTGCACCAAAGCCGGTTGTCAAGAATTCGGGGTCTCTCTTTATGATACTTCGGAGCACTTCCGTTTGAACGCCGCCGATAATTGCCAGCGATGGTGTGTCGACGGCTAAATACTGTACCCCCGTCTTCCTGTCCACGCTAATGGGATGACCACCGTGGATTTCAATAAATATCTGCACGTCCCCCTTACCTCCCTGATTGTAACGATCCATTCCCTTGAGAAAACCGGCGAGTTCATCTCTGACAAGAGTAAGCCCGCAAGAATTTTCAGCGAGAACCAGCAATAGGGCTTCGGTGGTCGGTTGCGATACGATATACCGGAGTCTGGCAGGTTCGGTTGGTGCCGCCGATGGTGTTGCTGATGCAGATTGGTTTTGTGCCGATGCCGATTTGTGTTGTGAAGCCAACTCTTTGTATTCTGCATACGCCTTTTTGTACGCTTTATGGGCTTCTCTCTGTAACTGACGAATCGGCTTGCTGGCAAAATGTAGTGGCGGACTTTTCCCAAACCCTGACGGTGCGACCAAGGCGCACCAGAGCATAGCGTATTCCCGATGCCCCGGTTTGACTTCAAGCACGAACGTCCGTCCAATGAGTCCCGACAATATCGCAAGCGCGCTTATGGCAACGTGTGCCGAATCAATGCCAATCGAAGAAGAGACATCTTTGACAAAATCTCCAAAAGTCCAGGGCAATGTTTCAAGAGGAAACGGTTGCCAAACAGTGGGTGCGATAGCAGAAGACGCAGGAGATAGGGGAGAACCAAGCATACATCCCGCCGGTTTGAGCGGCTTGTTGTACGCAGCGTCGAGTTTATGGTCAATTTCCTTGTCCGACCACTCCGGCACACAGCGTGGATTGAAGTGGTCTACAAATATCCGCTTTGCCGTGTCTTGGTCGAGTCCAAAGTCGTGCAGTTTATTGCAGACCCTCAACGCATCCGCGCTGCCATTACACCCCTCAATGGCTTCCGGCATTGCATTGATGTAGGCAATCGCTCGACGTTCTGCCTCTGCCATATCTGCTGGGGATACCGGAGATACTACCAGACGAGGGGTGGCGATGGGTTGCGGCGGCTTTTGATTAAAACTTCGGGCGGCATCCAAGAGCAATTCGATTTCGGCGGATTCCAACACCGAAATGTTACCGAAACTCCCCTGTATCAACATGTAGCCCTGACTTGGAGCACAGACACAGAATCCGCCTTCACCACGAGTTTCGATTAACTTGTTCCATTTGCCCTCGTTGTCGACATCCGGTTCGTAGGCGAGCGTTTCGTTACCACCAACCGGTTCTTTGCTCCGAACGAAGATGTGGACTCCACCACTGGGCGTTCGTTCGATGACAAGGCGTGCCCAGAGTTCGGGGAGAATTTTCGCTTTGAAGGCATCGAACGCCTTGCCGCCCTGGTCGAAATCAAGTACCAACAGATTGCCGGAAATCTTTCCACAGACGACTCCGATTCGGGTGAGTCCCTTTGCCACCCATTTGTCCCACTCCGTTACGGTCGAAAAGCGAATTTGGAATTCCTTCCAAACATAACGCTCTTCATTCGCATCCCAAATCCCGCAGGGATTCTTTTTGTCCTTGACGGGTGGGATTGTGTTGAGGTTCCACTGCCGGTATTGTGCGGCAATGTCTCGGATATTGACTTGTGCGTCCAAAATGGTATTATTGCTCATCATATTTTGCTCCTATGTTAGGGGTTATGTTTATGTTGCCTCGCCGGTTCAATTTGTCCCCGAACCGGCAGGGCGTTTGCCTGTTAATGGTTGCTGCGAAAAAACACGTTGTACCCGACTCACAGCAGTCGGGAATCTCTCACTCGCTTGCCGCGTATTGCGGTTCAGGTAGCCCGTATTTTTGGGATGCCTCGGCGATTTCCCTTTTGGATTTACTGCCTCGCTTCGGTTCCGGTCGCTTGGGTTCGGTTTGGAGTTGGTTGCGGACAAACCTGTCAATCGCCTCCTTTGATGTGTACCGCCGACCGCAAACAAGAACCGTTTCGAGGGTTGTGCCTCTCGACCCTTTTCGTGCCCAACGTTCGATTGCCGGACGTGAACACCGCACCGGAAAAAAACCACAAGCCGCCGTCAACGAGACCAGCGACTCTCCGAGTAGTTCCGGTGCATCCACAATTACTTTCGATGCCATAACTTTTTCCTTTCAAGTAAAAGTTTGTTAAACTTGCTCTATACTTGAATCTGAAAAGTCAGGTGTCCGGCAAAGAATGACCGGACAAGAAACAATAAAAGCCCGATAGATTCGGGCTTTACAAAAAAAAGAAAAAATTGAAAACCGGTCAGTTTCGGTCAGTCTTGGTCAGTGTCCATTTCTGGCGGAGCAGGTATTTGACCGGGGTCTTCATAGGAAACGATTTGTTTTTTCCCCCGCTGCCCCATAATTTTTTTCCACGTGGGAGCGTCTACTATAGACGCTTTAGAACATCCCAGTATATCTGCTAACCGCTCTGCCGAAAGGTCTGCTTTTTCAGGGTGCCTGCATATCAAGTCCTCCAATTTATCGTCAACTGTTTTTCCCTTCTGTCCCTTCGTTTTTTTCCCTTGCTTTCCGTCAATTGCAGCGGCTTCATCTGGAGTCTGCGTTTCGGAATCGTCTTGCTCTGTGGAATGATACTGCCGCACATTATCTGCCACAGCACAACAGCAGTCCAAGGCATCTCGGCAACGATCAGTAAATGTATCGTAGTAGGCATTGTCTGGGTCAGGACGGTTGGGAGACGATAGTTTGCGGGATTCCAGTTTACACATAAAGCCTGCGTATATTTTTGCCGTTTGTGAGGAAACGTCTTTTAGTAAAGATGCCGGAACGATTCTGATATGTGCAGTATTTTTGCAATCTTCGCGCCGCCAGCGAGCATCCTCCGCCGCCTGTAACTCTGCCCAATCATTCACAATTTCAATAGAACCGAGGCGGAACTCAAAGTTATCCCAGTCCGTATTGCGCATTTGGAGGAGAAATATGTCCAGTTGCTTTTCGTCCAATTCTTTGATCGAAACGGCATCATAATAACTGACGGCATAGTATTCCATTTTTCAGACTCTCCTGTGTAGAAGGACGATAGTCGGCAAACAGATGCCGCATTCACAGGTTGCGGCACCGATTGCACGGGGTTAATTACTCCCCTCGACTGTCAAAATTGTACCATCAACCAATCTCACGGACAATCTGTATCCCTTTTTCGTGATCGATTTCCGCATAAATTTCGGTTGTGCTGGCGTGTTTATGTCCGCACAAGACTTGTGCGACTTCCAATCCGTATTTTTGGCGAACCTCGGTAGCAGCAAGATGCCGTAACCGATTCACTGACCAGAGCGGGATACCGACGCGTTTGCAAGCACGGGCTACCGCTCGGTTGTATGCTTCAGGACTGTACTGCTCGCCCGGTGCCTTCTTCGGATTCTCTTTCCGACGATTCTGCTGTGAAGGTTGCACTTCGCCCTTCTTGTTGAGCGTTTTTCGGTTCTTACGCAGTTCAATTGCTCTGTCTTGCATCGTGTCCGCCGGGGTAAACAGAAACGCTTCGGGAGTGTTTGCCTTTTCAAGAAGGTAGGGAGTTAGAATCTCCTGCGCCGTTTTCCCTATGTACTTCGTCAGGACATCGCCCAGATGCGCTGTCTTGTGTGTGTAGGGGCGGTACAGCCAAACATCGCCGCTACGGTCAATGTCCACCAGTCGCAGATTGCACACATCCTGCGGGCGCATAACGCAAAGACGCTGTATTCTTGCCATATCCGCAACCCGTTTGGGGAGTGCCGACAACGTCTTTTCAAAGTCATCGGAGGCAACGGGCTTGATGTTCCGGTACTCATGTGCTCTGGTTCTGCCCTTTTTCAGGTTGTCTACCGCTTGCAGAGCGTAACTAGTCTGGGCATTCACCCACCCGAACTTTACCCCGTGCTTGAAAGCCCGTTTGACGATGCCTACGTAGCGGTTGACCATTGGGCGGGCGTAGCCGTGTTCCACCAGTTGTTTCTGTATGAAGACGAGCGACATCGGGGCAAAATTATCGACCGATTCCCGTCCGTAGTGCTTCACCAAGAATCCCATCGCCGTCTTGACGTGGGTGAAGGATTTCGGCTGGTTCATAAAGTACTCCTCCGCCCATTCGAGGAAGTAAATTGCCAATTCTTGACAGGACGTTCCCGTCTTTTTCAGGGTAGGGGGCAACTGCCGCCCGTTGGCAAGGTAGTCGGCGACCCGGCGTTCATATTCGTCCCGGCTTGCCTTGCTCCCGTGTTTCCCAAGATAGAACCGGCGACCGCTTAACTCGACGAACGCCTGTCCTGTTGCCTTGTGAAGGCGGTAATTTGGAATGTTTCTCTTCGGCATTTTTCTGCTCCTTGTACTACGATGTTGAAAAATAACGGGTACTACCCGTTATTCCGGCATTTTTGTAGCACGACGGAACGTCCGCCGGTAAGTCTTAAACCTTTCTACTTTCGGCACTTACGCCACTACCCCCGGCTGGAATCGAACCAGCGACCTACGGTTTAGGAAACCGTCGCTCTATCCCCTGAGCTACGAGAGCCAAGTCAGGAAGACGTATTTTATCAGAATTTTCCCCCCTCGTCAACGCCAGTACCCAGACACCGTCCGTGAGGGGCAGTCCGTCGACGAGTTGTAAGAATGGGAAGTTTGGGAAAAATAGGTTGACCAAATTGCAACGTTTCAACCAAACTGGAAAGACTTAAATTGCCGGGTTTTTCATGGAGTTGAGATTCAT
>Ga0131853_10009842_pt1 | contig 17489 bp, 16 predicted proteins | sample TergutLab28metaG_FD_92764 | JGI IMG/M metagenome (GOLD analysis project Ga0131853, IMG submission 92764) | Labiotermes labralis P1 segment gut microbial communities from Petit-Saut dam, French Guiana - Lab288 P1 (version 2) (version 2) | ecosystem: Host-associated > Arthropoda: Insects >... | reverse complement strand
ATAAATCGGATAATAGTGGAAATTCTGACAGAATTAAGAAAATTGTAAGAAGTTTTGATGAATCTGAAAAAGTTACCGGACTAATCGACAGAGATAGTCGAAAAACCCTTGATGCTCCAGGCGGAATTTATATTTTAACTGGCTTAGAGAGATATTCTCTGGAAAACCTGTTATTAGACCCCTTGTGGATTGTTGAGTATTTTAAAGCCAACTTTGATTTAAACATATTCTATAACAAAAAATACGGATTTGCTGATTGTAACGGAGATACACAATGTGAGATAGACTTATTCTTTGAAAAGGTTGCAAAAGTGATAAGTTCACCAGTAAGCTCAGATATTGTATGCGTGAGATACTCTGATGGAAAGGATTATAAAATACCTTCTTGGTATTTAAACTATAACGGCCATGATTTAAAAACCGTAATTATGATGGCTTTTAGCGAGTTAGGCAAATTCAAGAAAAACGACGCTCTTTTTATTCAGATTGCATCTTTCATAGAAAAACAACGCTCTGAAAAGTATCCTGATAGCCTCATAAAAACATTTAATGCACTTTTAGCCTGCTCTAAGATTTGAATTTTTTCGTTGATTTTGTCATCAATTCTGTGATATAATATAGCTTGTTAAGGACATGACAATTGCCGTGAACATCCTATTGACTGTTTCATGGCAACGACCAGACTAGGAGGGTTAAAATTATGAAATCAACAGTTGTTACCACGAGAGAAATTGACAATTTGCAAGCGGCCGCAAAGGAGCTTGCAGCAAAGGTTAAAGAAAAGCTTACGCTTGCTAAAAATTCTGTTGGTGTTGTTTATTGCGATGCCGATGTAGAGGTAGGCAAACTGGGAGAGCTTTTGCAAGCAGAGCTTGGTATGGACATTGTTGGCCTTACCACCACTGCCACTGTAGAACGTAATACCGGTTACAACGATATGGGTATTTGCCTATCTGTTATGACTTCTGATGATGTGGAATTCTCTATCGGCTGCACAGGTGACCTTGCAAATGACAACTTTCCTGCAGCAATTAAAGATGCATATACGAAGGCTCGTGCAAAGGTTAAAACAGACCCTGCGCTCATCCTCACCTTCGCTCCATATATTGCCGATTTAACATCTGAAAACTATGTAGAACTTCTGGATGAAGTATCCGGGGGTATGCCTATATTTGGCGGCGTAGCCACCGACCATTACGATTTGCAATATCAAAAGACTTTCTATAATAGCCAGGCCTTTGACAAAGCACTAATATTTGTATTGCTTTCCGGCAATGTCAGACCAATTTTTGCTATGAACCACAATTTCGGCGCTGCGGTCGAGAAAAAAGGCAAAATAACAAAATCTTCTGGAAATTTTGTGCAGATGGTGGGCGACCAAACCTTTAAGGATTATATTTCATCTATGGTGCCTGTGCCTGATGAAGAACTGGTTATATATCATTTCCAGTCCACACCGTTTGTTATGGAGCTGCCTGACTTTGAAACAGACGAGCAGCCCGTTGTGCGTGCCCTTGTTACCGTAGACCACGAAACCGGTGCGGGCAGTTTCTTGTCCAAAATGCCGGAAGGTTCGATGCTATATCTTAACGAATTCCAACGCGACAACCTAAGCAAATCCTGCAAAGAGGCTTTGATAGATATCAAAGGCCAAATCGCTCAAAACAAGGACTATGAATATAGCATGATGTTTGTTTGTACCTGCAATGCGCGGCACCTTATTATGGCAGATGATAAGAGCCTGGAAAGCAATATTATCGGTGAATATTTGGCAGATTTGCCTGTCGAATTTAATGCCATGGGCTTTTATGGTTTTGGTGAGATTTGTCCAACGGGCAAAAGAGCCGATGGCACAGCTAAAAACCGCTTCCACAATATTTCATTTGCGGTATGTGCAATTTAACTACAAGTTATGCTTAGGGAGTCTTTGCAATGGAAAATCACCTTTCACAAGAAGAAATATCAAATATAATCGCTGAAAATCGTGCACTTAAACGGCGTGTGGAGCGCATGATCAAAGAGACGAAAAATCTCGTGGCCCTGCATGACCGCGCCGTTAAACTGCGTGATTTCAGCGAGCGCGAAAGAAATCTCCAATTTGAATACAATATGCTGCTTTTGGAATCCGCACCGGATATGATATTTATTCTGGATTCAAACATGCGGTTTCGTTTGGGTTCTAAAACATTTCTGGATTTTTTAGGGTATAAAGATCCGGGTGTGCTTATAGATTCTACTTTTGACGAGCTTTTTCGCGATGTTATGACACCAGATTGGATGGAAGAAAAACGCGAATTATATACAGCTGTATTAAAAACTCGCAAGCAGGTTAGCTATAATGATGAGCTAATTGTTAACGGCGAACGCAAGGTCTATTCCGTTTCGGTAGGCCCGGCGATTGATTCTACCGGAAATACAACGGGTATTATTGTACTAGTGCATGATTCTACAGAACTTTTTGAAATGAAGGAAACGGCGGAAGCCGCCACAGAGGCCAAAAGCTCATTTTTGGCCAACATGAGTCACGAGATTCGCACGCCAATGAATGCTATAATAGGCATGACGACCATCGGGCAGTCCACCGAAGATATGGAGCGCAAAAACTATAGCTTTGCCAAAATAGAGACCGCATCCAAGCACCTTCTGGGTATTATAAATGATGTATTGGATATTTCCAAGATAGAGGCCGGAAAATTTGAGCTTTCCGAGGTTAGCTTTTGTTTCGAGCGAATATTGCAAAAGGTTGTAGACGTAATCAATTTCCGCATAGAAGAGCGCGAGCAGAAATTCTATGTTAATATCGACCAAAACATCCCTCGTACATTTATTGGCGACGACCAACGACTTGCACAAGTTATCACAAACCTGTTGTCCAATGCCGTGAAATTTACGCCGGATGGCGGCACAATACGCTTAGATTCTAAGTTCGTATCCCAGGATGGCGATATATGTCGCCTTCAAATAAGCGTAGAAGACACAGGTATTGGTATAACCGAAGAGCAGAAGTCGCGCCTATTTCAGTCTTTTGAGCAGGCTGATGTTGGAACCACACGCAAATTTGGCGGCACAGGGCTTGGCATTGCTATCTCCAAGAACATCGTAGGGATGATGGATGGCGATATTTGGGTGGATTCTGCTCCTGGACAAGGCTCCAAGTTCACTTTCGAGGTTGCTTTAAAGCGCGGCTGCGATGAAAAGAAGCGGCTGCTTGGAGATAGCGTAGATTGGAACAATATTCGCATTTTTGCTGTGGATGACGACCCGGTTATCCGTGAATTCTTTGTTGGTTTCTTTGACAATATCGGTGTTTCATATGCAATTGCGGCAAGTGGCGAGGATGCCGCCGAAATGCTGAAAGAAGATAACAATTACGATATATTTTTCCTTGATTGGAACCTTCCGGGTATGAATGGTATTGAACTTGCAAAGCAAATGCAAGAACAGCTGTCGCAAAAATCTGTTATAATCCTGTTTTCATCTGTGGACTGGTCGATTATTAAAGACGAAGCCCAAACAGCAGGTGTAGAAAAATTCCTTCCAAAGCCGCTGTTTCCGTCTGCCATTTTTGATGTCATCAACGAATGTATTGGAATTGAAGACGAGTCCGGGCAGGAAGAATCGGATGAATATAATGACGACTTTGGCGGGCACACGATATTGCTTGTGGATGATATGGAAGTTAACCGCGAAATTGTACTAATTGTGCTTGAAGCCACAAATATCACCATCGACACCGCAGAAAATGGTCTAGAAGCCGTAAAAATGTTTGAGGCCGCACCGGATAAATACGAAATGATATTTATGGATGTGCAAATGCCGGAGATGGATGGATACGAAGCCACACAAAAGATTAGGGCAATGGATACGCCCGAAGCAAAAACCATTCCCATAATAGCGATGACCGCTAATGTCTTCCGAGAGGATATAGAAAAATGTCTTGCTGCCGGAATGGATGGTCATATGGGTAAACCGGTAGATTTTGACGAAGTCATGGTTCTTTTACGAAAATATTTAGGCAAATAGAATATCATATAGGTAGCCTCATGACGGGCTGCCTGTTTTTTTGACAAAAAAATGCTTGACAAATGTGAATGGGATTGGTAAGATGGAGATGATGTACGTACATAATAACAATTTGAAAGCGGGGGCGAAATTGTGCTGATTGACAGAGAAAATCGAATCCCTGTATATGTGCAGATGATGAATGTGTTTATTCGACAAATAGAGGATGGCACGTTGAAAGAACACCAGAGACTGCCTTCGGAGCGTGAGCTGTGCGAAAGCTATGGTGTTAGCCGCTCTACCGTGCGACAGGTGTTTCATGAGTTGGAAAAGGATGGTTATGTAACCATTGCCAAAGGGCGCGGTGCGTATGTTGCGCCAATGCGGCTAAACCAGGAGATGTCGGGGCTGTATAGTTTTACAGAGGATATGAAACGGCTAGGAAAAACCATCTCTACAGTGCTGGTAGACTTTTCGTTGGACCGCTGTGGCGAGCGTATTGCGCGGAAGATGCAATGCGGACTAGGCGATGATATTTTATATTTTACACGGGTGCGATATGCAGATGATGAACCCATGATGATTGTGAAGACACATCTGCTGAGCAGCCGTTTTCCTGATTTTGAAAAAGAGCGGCTTATTTCGGGGTCGTTGTATAGCATGATGAACGAAAAATATGATGTGGTATTTTCGCAGGCCAAAGAAACGCTGCAAAGCGTGCGCGCGCGGCGGGATGAGGCGGATTTGCTAAAGATATCGCAAGGCGCACCATGTATGAAGATAGATAGATATACCTTCGAAAAAGATACTTTGATTGAATATGCCGTGGGCATCGCGCGCGGCGACAAGTTCCAATATAATATCGAATTGAGGTGATTTTTTTGCGCTTGAGTGATTATGTGGTGGTTTCGGATTTTGACGGTACCATCACAATGGAAGATTCTAATGATTTGCTGGTTCATGCACTGGGCAATGACGAAAATGTGCAAATAGAAATTGATTTTTGCGCAGGGCGTATGGGTAATCGCGAGGCTATGGTGCGACATTTTGATGCAATGCGTATCAGCTTACAGGAATACGAAGACTTCATCGCAGCCAATATAAATATCGACGCAGATTTTGACGATTTCTTAGCGTATATTCGCGAGCGTGCCACCCCATTTTTTGTTGTTAGTGCAGGCTTTTTGCAAGGTATCGAGGTTGTGCTTGGTAGTGCGCGGCTTAACGGCGTGAAAGTTTTTGCCAACGAACTGCTGGGCCACCCGCATATTTCACCGCGGTTTGCACATGCCAACCCTGCTTGCAGCAAAGATTTTGGGCCATGCGGCAATTGCAAGCAAGTGTGCATCGAAACTATTCGTCAAAAAACCGGCCGCAAAATCATATTTATTGGCGATGGCCTAACAGATAGATGTGCGCGAGCCGATATACTGTTTGCCAAACATGATTTGGCGCGATATTGTGACGAGCACAGCCTGCCCTATCAACCGTATCAACGATTTTCTGATGTTACAGCATATCTTAAAAAGCTAGAGGAGAACATATGATTATTAAGAACGGAATATTATTCTGTGACGACGGCATCTTTCGCAAAGCTGATTTGGAGACACGTGATGGTGTGATTGCAGCTATTGGTACGGTTGATGGCGGCTATGACGTTTTTGATACTAAGGACCGCTATGTTGTACCTGGTTTTGTGGATATCCACATACACGGTTGCGCTGGCGCAGATTTTTGCGATGGTGATGCCGAGGCAATTGAAACCATGGCTCGTTTCCTTGCGACCGTAGGCACTACCAGCTTCTTGGGCACTTCCATGGCTCTATCTGAAGATATGCTGGCAGATATATTTACAGTGGCACAGCCGCTTGTAGGGCAATATACGTCCGGCTCTGCCGTGATGCGTGGTATATATATGGAAGGTCCGTTTTTTAACCAAGAAAAGCGTGGCGCACAAAACGAGAAATATATCATAAATCCGGATTTTGATATGTTTTCGCGGCTGTTTGATGCTGCTGGTGGCCATATCAACACGATTGCAATGGCGCCGGAGCTGCCCGGCGGGCTGGATTTTATCAAACATGCTCGCGCAATGACTAGAGTGTCCGTTGCTCATTCAAACGCAACATATGACGCCGCAAAGGCTGCATTTGATGCTGGCGCACTAAACGTAACTCATCTTTTCAATGGTATGTCCCCTTTTGCGCACCGCGACCCGGGCATTTTGGGTGCAGCAGCAGATGCAAATGCCACAGTGGAGCTTATATGCGATGGGTATCATTTGCATCCGGCAGCTGTACGCGCAGTTTTCGCATTGTTTGGTGCGGACAAAGTATGCTTGATTAGCGATGCAATGCGCGCCTGTGGTATGCCAGACGGCAGCTACGAACTAGGCGGGCAAAAAGTAATTGTAGGAGATGGCACGGCTAATCTTGAGAATGGCTCATTGGCCGGAAGCGTAGCCACGCTGCATGACTGCTTCTGCAATGCTGTTAGATTCGGCATACCTGTAGAAATCGCGCTGAAGGCCGCTACAATCAATCCGGCTAGGGCCATGGGATTGGATATGGCAGTCGGCTCACTAATGCGAGGCAAACAGGCAGATTTGTTGATTTTGGACAGAGAATATAATCTTGAAAAAGTGATGATTAATGGAGAGTGGGTGAAAATGTGATTGCAGCGCTAATTAAGGATGGACATCTGCTGACCGATGTAAAATGTAATACATGGGAAGAGCTGGTGGATATCGCCGGAAAGCCGCTGGTAGATGCAGGGCTGATACAGCCCGGGTATCTTGATGCGGTAAAGGGTGGGGTCGAGAAATACGGCGCATATATGGTGTTGGTAGACGATGTGGCATTTTTCCACGCAAGGCCAGAAGATGGCGCAAATGCGCTATGTCTCAGCTTGGCTATGTTGGCCAAGCCTGTGTATATCTTGGAAAAACGTGTGAAAGCGGCCTTTGTGTTTGCCGCCGTTGATAAGGTTGGTCATGTGGGTCTGCTAAGAGAATTGGCACAACTACTGCGCGATGACGAATTTTTGCATATTTTGTGCGAAAGCGGAGATGGCGACGCAGTTATGAATAGACTGAAAGGGGTGTAGGAAAAAATGAAGTATCTTGAGTATTATGAAATCATCAAAGAGCAGATGGAGCGCCAGTTTGTGGAAGAAGGCGAAAATATTGCGCAAGCCGCTAAATATTGCGCAGAATCCATCAAGGCAGGGCGCGTGCTGCATGTGTTCGGTTGTGGACATTCGCAGATTTTTGCGATGGAAGTGTTCTACCGCGCAGGCGGACTGGTTCCGGTAAATGCCTTGCTAATTCCGCATTTGGCATTGTTTCCAAAGGCTAAGCTTAGCACATTGCAAGAGCGTATTGAAGGCTTTGCAGGCGACTATCTGGCCCTGGAAAATGTCGATGCCAAAGACACCATGATAATTGTATCCATTTCCGGCCGCAATGCCGCTGTGGTGGATATGGCGCTTGCCGCCAAAGCCATGGGCATGAAGGTAATTGCCTTAGTGTCCAAGGAGTTTGCAAGCAGTACAACATCGCGCCATAGCAGCGGCAAAAACCTGATGGATGTTGCGGATGTTGCCATTGACGTGAAATGCGCCAGCGGTGATGCATCACTTGCAATGGATGGCGTAGAGCCAAAATTCTGCGGAACATCTACTGTGCTTGGTGTGGCCATCATGGAAGCAATTGTGGCGCAAACCATCGAAAATTGTGTAAAAGACGGACATGTGCCGCCAATTTTCGTTAGTTCTAATCTGGACAAGGGCGACAAAATAAATGTAGAGCATATCAAAAATTACAGCGGGCTGGTTTCCTGCTTGTAGAAAGGGGCGATATATTTGAAAGTTCTTTGTGTTTGTGGGTTTGGCATGGGTTCCAGCCTTATCCTGAAAATGAGCGTAGAAACGGCCATGAAGGAACTGGGTGTGAGCTGCGAGGTAGAGCATACAGCGGCGGGTACAATGGAAGGCATGAAATATGATCTATTGGTGGCTGCCGAGGATTTGAGAGAACATTTAAGCGACAAGGATAATGTGGTAATTGTATCAAGTATTGTGAAAGTTGCCGATATCAAAGAAAGCATACGAGAATATCTCAAAATTTGAAGGGAGAGTTGGATATGCAAGTATTGATGTTTTTATTGGAAGTTGTTAGAACACCCGCGCTTATACTGGGTTTCGTGGCCTTGGTCGGCTTGATTTTACAGAGAAAAACAGGTACGCAGGTATTTTCAGGCACAGTTAAGACCGCGCTTGGTATGTTGATAGTTTCGGCAGGCGCGGGGCTAGTAGTTACGGCTATATTACCTTTCGTATTCCTGTTCCAAGAGGTATTTAACCTGTCCGGCTTTGCAACGGGTTCTGAAATGATTTCAGCTGCAATGATGGATGCCGTACCTGTAATTGCCAGCTCTTCTGCAGTGATTATGGCAATTGGCTTTCTCGTAAACGTTGTTTTGGCGCGCTTTACACCGCTGAAATATATTTTCCTGACGGGTCATATGATGTGGATATCTTCTGTACTGGTTGCGTATGTATTCTATTCTGCCGGCATGAACGAAGGCATGATAATTGCGCTTGGTGCCATCGTGCAAGGTGGTATTTTAACTGTGCTTCCGGCGGTTTCGCAGCCTATTGTTCGCAAGGTAACAGGCAGCAACGATTTTGCAATTGCGCATCTTACCACACTGGGTACGGTGCCGGCGGCATATATTGGCAAGCTGGTTGGTAATCCAGAAAAAAGCACTGAAGATATGAAGTTGCCGAAAGGCCTGGCGTTCTTCAAAGACACAGCAGTTGCAATCAGCGTGGTTATGCTGATATTCTATGTGGTTCTTGTAATTATCGCTGGACCGGAACGTACTGCGGTACATGCAGGCGACACCCATTGGCTGCTGTTTGGTGTATTGCAGGGCTTGGCATTTTCTGCTGGCGTTCTTGTGCTTTTGCAAGGTGTGCGTATGTTCTTGGGAGAGCTGGTGCCTGCATTCAAAGGCATCTCCGACAAGTTGGTGCCAAAGGCTGTGCCTGCACTAGATGTTCCCGCCATATTCGGCTTTGCACCCAATGCTCTTATGATCGGCTTTATCACCGCTGTTGCGGGCATGTTAGTAGCTATGGTGGTTTCATCACTGGTATTCGGCGCGGTACCACTTGTGTCTATCATTGGCGCATTTTTCACAGGCGGCGTGGCTGGTATTTTCGGCAATGCCCTTGGCGGAAGGCGTGGCGCAATTGCGGCGGGCTTTTCCTATGGCTTCATTCTAATTTTCTTATCCGGCTTCACGTATAACTTGTTCAACGGATTCAGAGATATAGGCGTTAGCGGTGTTGGGCATGACTGTGTAGACGCAATGGTAACAATGGTTGCTTTCCAAAATCCGTTTATCGGCATGGCAATACTAGCGGCGGCGTTTGTTGGGTTATCGGTATTTGAGATTAAATATCAAAAGAAGGCGAAAGCGTAAGCAAAAATATGAAATCGTAAAATTCCAGGAGGAAAATGATGGCATTAGTTACATCAAACGAAATGATATTGAATGCGCAGAAAGGCGGGTATGCTATACCCGCCTTCAATGTTGAAAATATGGAGATGGCTATGGCCGTAATCCAGGCGGCAGAAGAGATGCGTTCACCGGTGATATTGCAGACTACACCATCTACGGTGAAATATGCAGGAACTGCGATGTATGCCGCGATGGTCTACACATTGGCGCGGACTGCTGCCATACCTATTGCAATACACCTGGACCACGGCGAAAGCTTTGCACTGGCCGCACAGGCAATTCGTGATGGCTATACATCCATTATGATTGATGGTTCGCATCAGAGCTTTGAGGACAATATCACACTTACATGCAAAGTGGTCGAAATGGCTCATGCTTGCGGAATTCCTGTAGAAGCCGAACTTGGCAAAGTAGGTGGCAAGGAAGATGACCTGGATGGCGGCGAAAGCGATAATAACACCAATCCCGCACAGGCGGCAGAGTTTGTGGAGCGTACAGGCGCGGACTTTCTGGCGGTGGCCATTGGTACAGCGCATGGTGTGTACACGAAGACACCGAAAATTGATATCGACCTGCTACGAAAGATACGTGCAACGGTTGATATTCCTCTGGTTTTGCATGGCACAACTGGTGTAGATTCTCAGATTGTGCGGCAATGTATCGAAGCTGGGATGTGCAAAGTGAATTATGCTACAGAGCTGCGGATAGCCTATAGCGACGGCATCAAGGAAGCCCTAATAGAAAATCCCGAGGTCTTTGACCCCAAGACATATGGGCGAGCCGGAATGGCGAAGGTAAAGGAAGTTGCCACAAAAAACATATTGCTTTGCATGAGTAATGGCAAGGCCCAAGCTCAAGTCTAGAACCTTTTGATAAGGTCCTCAAGCCCATCCATATCTCGCACAAAATGCATATTTGCCCAATGGGGTGGCATCATGGCGCGATATTGGGCAGTGGCGTAGCGATTATCTATTAACAAGACGATGCCAGAATCAGTTTCAGTTCGGATAACGCGCCCGGCGGCTTGCAAAACCTTGTTCATGCCCGGAAAGGTATAGGCAAAATCATAGCCCTGGCCGTTTTTGTAATCGAAATAGCTACGAATAAGATTTTGACGCAGAGAAATCTTAGGAATTCCAACGCTGACGATGATGGAGCCTATCAGACGGTCGCCCACAAGGTCTATGCCTTCAGAAAATATGCCACCGAGCACCACGAAGCCCACTATGGTTTCGTGGTTTTTACTATCAAATTGCGCCAGAAAATATGTACGGGCATCTTCTGTCATTCCGCTCGACTGCAGCAAAGTCTTGACATGCGGATATTGCTCGGTAAAGAGGTCATATACTCTGCGCATATAGTCATAAGATGGAAAAAAACACATGTAGTTGCCGGTTTTGTGCAATATAGCGGCATTTATAGCTTCAACAACCGAGGTGTAGCTGTGTTCCCTATCGACATATTTTGTCGAAATTCCGGCATGTACAATAGTTAACAGATTTTCCGGGTCAAATGGAGATGGCAATGATAACATCATATCACCACTGTTGCCCCCTAGAATTTCCCTGTAATACGGCAACGGGGTCAGAGTCGCGGAAAATATAATAGAAGATTTTGCCATTGCTAATTTTTCGGCGATGATGTCGGAAGGATCAAGGCAAAACAACGTGATAGCAGCATCAGAGCGCGATATTTCTAGTATTGTGGCGAAGCGCTCGTTATAGATATCCACTATCAACAGGAATCGTGCCGTTTCGAAATATAGGTTTAATATCTCGTCAAATATCTGCCCGCCACCAGCCCTATTGGTCGCCATCCAGTTTGTTGCGGCATCCGAAAATATCTCAAGCAAGGCCGCAAGGTTCGTATCTGGCTCTTGTTGCACGTGGTTGCGGGTTTCTTCGTGCTCCTTTCGCAAATCCGCAAAATGCATCTCAATTTGTCGAAGGGATGCGCGTAAAGTTTTTGATAGTACATCCTTGCCCTTCAATTCTTTGCGAACATTGGCAAATTGTTTTTTGCACAGCTGATGCGAATACATATCCCGCACACGCTCTGCCAAATTATGAGCCTCGTCTATCAAAAACACATAGTTCTTGTCATCTGATTTCTTATCACCACCAAAAAAGCGATGCAAATACACCACTGGGTCGAAAACATGGTTATAGTCGCCTATAATCATGTCACAGTACAGCGTGGCATCTAAAGACATCTCGTGCGGGCAAACACGGTGCTTTAATGCATATTCAATGGTGATATCCGGTGTTATGATATCATTATTTTCCATCAAATCCATTAGCGCGTCATTGATACGGTCGAAATGCCCCCTGGCAAAACGACAGTATTCGGGATTGCAAATACATTCATCATTCGGACAAATCTTTTCCTTAGCTCGCAGTGTGATGGTCTTGAAGCGCAGACCCCGCGTGGTCATCAATCGTACAGCATCTTCGGCCACAGCCCGCGCAATGGTCTTGGCTGTGAGATAAAACAGCTTATCGGTTTTTCCCATACCCATAGCTTTTATGGATGGAAAAATGGCCGAAAGAGTTTTGCCAATGCCAGTTGGGGCCGTGGCATATAACTTATTTCCGGTATCAATTGTGCGATATGCCGCAACTGCCAGTTCGCGTTGCCCTTTGCGATATGTATCAAACGGAAATTTTGTATCCGCTATTGATTCATCTCTTAAAACTTTCCAATCGCGCTCAAATCGTAGCCACACTGCGAATTTGTCGATTAACTCGTCGAAGAAATCCTGCAACTCGGCGGGGGTAAAATTCCATTTTTGCCGCTGGATTTCTTCGGTTTCATGCTGAAAATATGTTAGTTGCACTGAAATATTGTTAGGTATATTTTCCAGATTTTGCAGATGCATGTGGGCATAGAGCTTGCCTTGCGCCAGATGCTGTTGATGCCGCTTAAACAACTGCTCTAGCGGCATAGTGGTAGATTTGATTTCGTCAATTACAAAACTACCATCGGGCAAATCTATAATACCATCCGCCCTACCCTGCAATATAACCGAAGTATCATCAATTTCTATTTCGTGGCGCAATGAAACTTCTGCATCATAACCCTTTCCCGCTTGCTTCTGGATTCTACGGTGCGCCATACTACCTTTATGCATGGCCGAAAGGTCGCCAAATCTGTTGTCTATATCGCCACAACGCATTACCAGGTCCACAATTTTGTTGACAGAAATCTTGATGGGTGCATTTGCTTGCATCAGCTAACCAGCCTCGCTCCCTGTTCTTGCACTTTACATAGCTCTTGATAGACGCCGGGTTGTGCTACCAGCTCGCTATGTGCGCCGCGTTGGACAATACGTCCTTCCTTCATCACCAAGATGAGGTCGGCATTACGAATGGTAGACAGACGATGTGCGATGGCAATGATAGTGCGGCTGCCAGACAGACTCTGTATGGCAGCCTGTATTTGCGCCTCGGTTTGCATGTCTACCGATGCTGTGGCCTCATCCAATATTAATATGGGTGAATTGCGCAGCACAGCGCGGGCAATGGCTATGCGCTGTTTTTGACCACCGGACAGGCGTATGCCGCGCTCACCGACTTCAGTTGCAAATCCTTGGGGCATATCTATTATATCATCGTATATTTCGGCGGTTTTGGCAGCATTTGCTACTTCACTTTCAGTAGCATTTGGCCGCGCATATGCGATATTTTCAGCGATAGTGCCACTGAAAAGAAATGTGTCTTGCAGCACCATGGAAATCTGGTTGCGCAGTGAATTTTGCGTTACATCACGCAGGTCATGACCGTCCACGGTTATTCGGCCACCGGTTGGGTCATAAAACCGTGCTGATAGCTGCGTCATGGTGGTTTTGCCCACGCCGGTTGGACCTACCAGGGCAATCATCTGGCCAGGCTTAGCCTCAAAGCTGATATTTTGGAGCACTGGCACGCCGTCTATGTATTGAAAGCTCACGTCCTCAAAGGAAATATGACCCTTAACAGGTGGCAGGTCGATGGCCCCTTGCTTATCGGTGATTACAGATGTTTGGTCAAGCAGCTCCAGTACACGCTCCGCACCCGCCAAAGAAGATTGTGCATTTTCAATCAATGTAGCCAACCCTGTGATTGGAGCGTAGAACAATGCAAGATATAGCAAAAAGGCCACAATGTCCTGCACAGGCAAGCCTGCACTGAATGCCAGATAGCCGCCGTAACCCACGACGATTACGGTGCCAAGCGCAGTGAGAAATTCCACAGAAGGATGGAATACAGCAGAAAGCTTGAGGGCTTTTAGCATGTATGTAGTGTAGTCCTTGGCCTTTACAAATACGCGACGACTCTCTTCTTCCTGTTTGCAAAATGCTTGAATCTCCTGCACACCGGAGAAATTATCTTGCAGCCGCGAGTTAAGCTCTGCCAAAGATGCCTGTACCTTGCGAAACTGCGGCCGCACCTTTTTCATCAAAATACGCCCTGAAATAAGGATAAACGGTATGGGGATGCATGTCATCAACGCCAAGCTAGGGTTGATGGAAAATAATATTATAGTAACGCCAATTAGCGTTAAGATATTTGTGATAGTTTCGGGGATAATGTGTGCGTAGAGCAGCTCGAAGGTAGCCGTATCGTTGATAGTACGGCTCATCAGGTCGCCCGTTTGCTTGTCATGAAAAAATTTCATAGAAAAGCCTTGGATATGGTTATAAACCTTCATGCGCACATCTTGTACCAGGTTCCATGCGGCTTTGTGGGGTATGTAGCTGGCCAAAAAGCGGAAAATAACCCGCGCGGCATACAATCCAAGCAACATCAGCGCCAGTCGCATAATTTCGCTTAACCCTTCTTCTGTCACGCCACCACTAACTATACCTGTCATCTCACGCAATATTTGCGGCGCCAGCAGGTTTAAGACTATCAATGCCAATGTGGCCAGGCCTCCCAAAGTTAGCAAGCCTTTGTAGCGTTTTGCTTCGCCGGCAATTCTCCATAGCAGTTTCAATGTACATTACCCCTCTCACAACTCATTTGTGTCAAGGTATATTGTACTATAAATTCGTTTTGGTTTCAACTTTTCTGTAAACTCTGTCTTCACGTATCAAAAGCCTAAGTTCCACCAATTCGCGCCGTATAGTACAAAAATCGTCATGAAAGTCCGCGATAATGATATTAACCTCGCGTTCTGTATAGGTTTTGCCTATCTCAAAGGCTTTTGCAATTTCTTCCATTATGATGTTTTTCTTTTTGCGTTGTGCGGGTATGTTCTTCAATTTTCCATATTCTATAAAGGCTGACAGCACGCCATTTCTATATGCCGCGTCGCGCTCGTTTTCCGCGCTGTCATCTGTTTCATATGAAATCAAGGCATCCATCACGTTGAAAGAAAGCACATCCTTGCAAAGCGAATACATCACATAATACTGCTCTTTACGAGCCACCACAATGCCTGCCACTTCCAGCTTTTTCAAATGAAAGGAGATTGTGGGCGGCGACAGTCCAAGCCGTTCTGCCAGCCGCTCTACATACATATCTTCTTTGAACAGCGAGCGGATAATTTGTATGCGAGACTTATCCGCCAGACACTTAAAGAGCGTGATAATGTTAGCGTCCATTGCAGTCACCTTCCAATACTATGCTCGCAAATTTAGCCTCAATTTCAGTCATCGCAGCAATTTTCACGCGCTCCTGCGCTTCTTTTTCGTGGTCCTTGTACAAGATAGCCTGTTTCAGGGATTCATGCCATGCAGCAGGGATGCGCTCCATTAGCCGCGCCACAGAATCCGATGTGGCAGCCGGTGTTTGCGAAACTGTAATGAAAATGTCAAATATGTTCGCATGTATTTTTTCCAGAATCGATTCGTCCTCTCTGTCATCCGCTGCCAATTGCCTTGCAATTTCAAGGTGCTCTGCCTGTTGTAATTTCAAGTATTCTATAAATTGTGTAAGTTTTTCCATAACTCCTCCTTACTAACGAATTGTGCCTAAGCCAACATAGTCCATATGAAATGGCACGTCATTTTCGCCGCCAAACATGGTATTATTACCAATTCCGATGTGGAATGTTCCCTTCGCCTTTTCATCAAGCAGGGTGTAGCCGCATAAATCAGTAACACTCGGATTTTGGCCAAAAGCAAGTTCGCAAACGGTTTTGCTCGCGGTATCCAATTTGGCAAGTTGCTCGTTGAATACAGAATTGTTGGTCATAGTAATAATTCCCGCTTCAATCGTCATTGTAATCGCTTTAAATGTACCCCAGCATCCGGCATATAGGGTCTCAAAGTATACGGTGCCGTTTGTTTCGGTCTCTAGCGGCGCGATGTAGATTTCGCCGGCCGGTATGTCGCCATCGCCTGCATCAATATACCATTTTCTACCAGTACAATCAAAATGCAGTTCATAATTTACGCCTGTAGTCAATACAATTTCAGTTTTATCTTGCAGCTTAGCCACAGCATTTTCACAAGTCTGACGCAAGGCGTTATAGTTAATATCCATTGCTGACAGCATACGACTTTGGTATTCTTCATTGGGCAAGTTAGATTCCTGTGCATTTTCTTCGGTGGGTACACGTATTTGCGTAAACCGCTTGACTTTTGACAGTGTATCAAACATATTTCCCATATATTTTCTATACGCTTCCACTTGGAAACCCTCTGGGGTAGAATTCAGAACCACAGGGCGGTAGCTGAAAATGTCAATTACAGCGTCAAAGCTTGACATATACCGAAAGTAATTTTCATCATATGCGCCATCTGCAACTTCGGTAAACCGCCGGGTATTGATACTGCGCGACTGTTGTTTTTCCACAGGTGATGCGCCCAGCGCCGCCACAGCATCAGCCGCGTCATGCATAATGTTGATATCCTTATCCTCCCCCCAAAATTGAACCAATATCAGTTCTCCAACCGATATGCCACTTGCTTCCACAATTTTCTTCATCAGATTCTTTTCCATGTAATTCAATTTCTTTCACATTAAAATAATATAATTTAATTATATAATCATCTAATCATTTTGTCAATAGGAATTTTAATTTTTCATTTCGTTTCAAAATTACCACCCTATAGCAACTTTATATCCACGGCTCAATATGTAACCAAAATTACTTGCAATAAAAATAACAAATGTTACAACCATCGCAATTTGTAGCAAGCAGGGTTAAGTCGGCTGTAATAATAGACTTGTGTCTTCGTGTAAAAAAGTCCATGGCGCGCACTTCTTTTGAACAACACAAGACCTTTTTCAACCAAAACGACTATGCTCGTCCATTCAGCCCATTTTTACATATATGCCCCGCCATTGACATATATTGTATGGAGCGAAAACGCAAGGGGGCAATTTGGTGAAGGCCTATATCGAAGAAAGAGCCGTAGAAGTTGCAAATTTTATCATTTCAAGCAACGCTACCGTAAGAGAAACCGCGAAAAAATTTGGCATATCGAAATCTACTGTACATGCGGTAGTAACAAAATAGAGAGGTCATCTTGGATAGTTAAGTAACATATAAAACGGCATAGGTACTGGGTTTAGAGCCAGCACCTATGCCGTTTTATAATAAATAGATTTCAGGTTTTACGAACAAGGGTTACTGTTTATTGATAACTTATCGACAAGTGGATTAAGCCAAAACAAAGAGTGGTCATTTATAGGCTTTAAAGTTTTTAAGGATTCGCCAACATAACGCTCACAATCAATTACTCCAACATCAAGACTTAGTTCGTTCACTACTTTGCTTCGCTCTATACAGACGAAATTTAATAGTGCTCCATCTGCATTTTTTATGCGCTTAGAGTAAGGTGTTTCATTTACATAGGCAAGTCTACTTGTATCAAATTTGTAATATTCACAGCAATGAAATATGGCTTTAGCATAGCTGAAATTGAGACTATCAGCTAACTCATATACAGTCCTGTATGAAGTTGCTTTGTTGAGCGGATAATAAGGCATCATCGAGTACGTGTCATCGGTGTACACAATCATGAAAACT
>Ga0131853_10009841_pt1 | contig 17489 bp, 20 predicted proteins | sample TergutLab28metaG_FD_92764 | JGI IMG/M metagenome (GOLD analysis project Ga0131853, IMG submission 92764) | Labiotermes labralis P1 segment gut microbial communities from Petit-Saut dam, French Guiana - Lab288 P1 (version 2) (version 2) | ecosystem: Host-associated > Arthropoda: Insects >... | reverse complement strand
TAAACGTGTGCCACCGGCACACAGCATCCTAGCGTACCCTACGGGTACGCGTCGTCGTCACCGCCTCGATCTGCGATAAATTGCCTCTCAAATCAGTCACCAACGAGATACTAAACAGGCTCTTAGATGTACGCCGCCGCCAACCGCCCCAACCATACGGCAGGGGCGGCGTGGACGCTACACCCTTGCGCTGAATGTGCTGCCGTCGGGTATGCCGTCCATCATGTCGGCAAGCATTTCGCCGTTGAGTTCGGTCATTTCGATGGCTCGCTTCATCATGCCGACACTCAGTTGCTGCATGAGATCAGCCTGAGCCATTTGCATGGAAAGCTTTGGAATGTCCATGTTGTCAACTCCTCTCATCAGTATGTATATCGGCATCTTCCTAAGTATTAATGAGCATATTCCACGTGATCGCCCCGCGAAAATTCCGGTGTATACCCCGCGGTCTTTATTTGTACCACAAGATTGGCGAGCCCTTCGGTCGACTCGGCCCCCGTGGATACCTTGCCGTTGTAAAGCGTGTAGAGCTTGCGCGTATCCAGCGGCGATATATTTGGCATGACCACATTCGCTCCGGCGTCGAATATAGGCTTGCGGTCTCCCTTCAAAATTGTCACCAGCGCGGTTGTGGCCGGCAGCATCGCCTTGGGAAGCATCAGCTTCGTAAGCGCAAGCATTACCAGAGACTCGGCCGCCCCTCCCGACGGATACTGCGCAAACGGCGTGTCTTCCTGCGCTATAAACGGCCCAAGCCCAACCATGTGCGGCTCTAATTCCTTCAGGAATAGCAGGTCGCGCGCCAAATCCTCCACCGTCTGAAACGGCGAACCCACCATGAAGCCCGCTCCGGTCTGAAATCCCACTTTCTTGAGCGCATACAGGCAGCGTACCCGCGCGTCGAAGTCCATCTCCGGCGGGTGGAGGCGGTCATAATGCGCCTTTGACGCCGTCTCATGCCTAAGCAGGTATCTGTCCGCTCCGGCCTCAAAGAAAGCCCGGTACACTTCTGTGCTCTTCTCGCCAAGCGACAACGTTAACGAGGCGTCGGAGAATCGCCGGCGGAACTCTCTTATAATCTCAGTCATAACCTCGTCCGTCAATCCCGGGTCTTCACCGCCCTGCATCACGAACGAGCGCAGCCCCAAGCCGTAGCCGTTTTCGATGCAGTCAAGAATCACCTCGGGCGCCAGCCTATACCTCCGCAGTTCCTTGTTGCCGCGCCGTATACCGCAGTACAGGCAGTCTCTCTTGCAGTAGTTGCTCACTTCCACAAGTCCGCGTATAAATATACGTCCCTGATAGTTGCGCAGAGACTCCGCACGCGCAAGCTCGAACAGATCAGGGTCAGGCGCGCGAAAATTCTCAGTTATGATGGCGGTCAGCTCACTGTGCGAACACTCGCGTATGTTGTACTTCATACAACATTATCTCCTCTCAAAATCCTGTATGAGCTCGACGTTTTGTCGTTCAATATGGGTTAGCGCCGGATCAGTTCCCAGCGGAAGGGTTGGTACATACCAGGTCATCGATTCAAAGTGGGCTTGCAGTTCGGCATTAGCGAACCTGCGTCCGCGCCGCGCGTATATTTCGTTCCTGGCAAGGCTCAGTTCCTCGACGCTCAGCCCCCAAATATCCGATTCGGTTAAAAGACGCTCCCCGCTGAATGGCAGTATGAAACCTTCGGTCGCCAGCATGTAATCAAAAACCGGGCCGCGCGGAGGGGCGTCCCTGAATCTCCGGGTCAAGGATTCCGTTATCTGTTCTTCCATATCAACTTCGCGTGGAATTAGTGAAAGATAGCTGCCCGGAATACCCGGGATTGAGGGGTTTTGCCAGTCAAATATTTCATACCAGTCTTCCGGTATAAAGTCCCATGATCTTATGATCTCGAGGTTCATCGCGGAGCCATCTAAATCAAAATAGGAAAAGCTTGCATCCCATCCCGGCATCGAGCCGCCTTCCATAACGACCGTCCTTCCGTCGCCGTCGGTATAAAAAGTTGGCGAAATCAGCACTCCCGCGCTATGGAACCTCCCGTTATCATATACAAACACCTCGAAGGGGTTGTTCGGCCCGTTTGCGAACATCGGGAAAAATCCGATAAAGATTTCCGGGATACCGTCGCCGTTCAAATCGTGCAGAAAATAATATCCGGCCAGCAGCAAGCTCCCTATCAACGCCGGCGAATCTCCCTGCCCCCGGAAAGACCGCAGGTAAGGCGCGGCAAGAAGCTCAGGAGACGCCGGTATTTGCGTAATACGGTGGCTGACCTGCCAAATATTATCGCCAAACAGGTATTCGGTCGGGCTTTGTATAAACAGGCTTATGTAACCGCTCAAAAAGTCCTCCGTCACCATTCGAGCATAGACCGGATCAGCCTGGACGTCAACGGACTCCGAGTCTTGAGACTCAGCTTCTTCATAATTCCCATCATCATCAATTGGATGCGCGCCTGCAATATCCAACGCAGGCGTAGCTTCATCCGCCTCCGCATAATCCCTCTGGCTGGGCTCTGTTTCAGGCATAATCAGCCGCCATGCAAAAAATCCGCCGACTCCAAGGATAATCACCAGAGCCACTCCAATTAAAACCGGTACAAACATATTTTTCGGCGTCTTCTTCACCGGTTTACCGCAGCTTCTGCAAAAAGCGTCCTCCGTTTTGATTGATTTACCGCAGTGTATGCAAAACATGGCTTGCTCCTTCATAATTAAGGCTGCTTGTCAATGCCGAACCAGACGCAGTCATGGCTATACTCCATCATCTCAAAGTCCTTAATCATGCTGAGGGACGCGGCATTATCGCTTATAATTTGTACATAGGGTACAATGTTCTTCGCAAGCAGTTTCCCGATCAGCCTTGACGTTATTATCTTGGCAAGACCAAGCCTGCGATATTCCTCCTTTGTGTATATCGGCCCCATGGAGCCGTCTTCCGCGTGAACCATACACCACGCGGCAAGCTCGCCGTTTACGCGGATACATGAGCTGTCCTTCGTCAGAATATTTTCGCGTATGGGATCAATGGGCACCTCTTCCTTAAATGTGTAATAATAATATACTTCCTCGATATCGTCAGCGGTAAGCGCTTCGTGTTTATACTCAGAATTTTCAAAGGGCTCGGACTTCCCCGTAAAAACATACGCTTTACAGGGATTGCACCACGCAAAGCCATAGCTTTGTTCAAAAATTAACGCCGTTTGCGCGGGAACGGCTGAAAAAATCTTGAACCCACTCGGCAAGGATTTCCAAAATTCATCTATGAAATATTGATTCTCAGTAGCTACAAAGAAGAAATCCTGCTCGGCGCTGCCTATGATTACGCCTTTTTCCATATCTCCGCCGTATAGGTATATGTCCGCGCGCCTGTCATAATCGAGATAGCCAAGTATGTTCAAGTTAGTATGCTTGTCGGCTTCAAGAAACTTGATGACATGATTATTTGCGTTGGTTCTTGTTATCATTTGCACCCACCTTTATTTCATTTGGTAAACGGCTCGACGGCACGCTCCAGAATACCTGCGCCATGGGCAAGCAGCACGCCGAAATTTGTGATCGGTACTCCGGCTTCGGCGACTCGTCTCATACGGGACAGCGTTTCGCGGCGGGTCAGGTTACAGCTTCCGCAGTGTACGGCCAGCGAATAACTTCCAAGATTACCGGGGAAGTCCCGCCCGGCATAATAATCGAATTCCAGCGGCTTGCCGGTCAGCTTGCGCAGCAACGCCGGAATTTTTACCCTGGCGATATCCTCGTGGGAAGTATTATGTGTACATGCTTCGGCTATGAGGACGCGTCCTCCGTCTTGCAGCGCGGCGACCGCCTGTATACCCCGGACAAATGTGTCCAGGTCGCCCTTCTGGCTTGCGCCCAGTATGCTGAACGAAGTCATCGGCATGTCGCGCGGCACGATCTCGGCCACTTCCCTGAAAGCCTGCGAATCCGTGACCACGATATCCACCCTTGACGACTCATTCAGTACGGCCGCCAAATATTCGGGAGTCGTACAATTTACGCGTACACCGTTATCCAAGCAGCTCCGTATAAACTGATTCTGCGGGAGGATCAGCCTCCCCGCCGGAGCCGCGGAATCAATGGGCGCAACCATCACGGCCACGCCGCCCGCAGGAGCGATGCCGAACTTATCCGCGCCAGGGTCGGCGTCCAGCTTTTCCAGCGCCTCACAAATGCGCTGCTTTAGCTCATCTATGGAAAGCGTGTCCTTCACCGACACGACACACGTGTTCCTATACTTCTTGGTAAGATTCGCCAGACGATCAAGCTGCTGCGTCTCCTTCTTCGTCAGCACGACCATGTGCGGGGCCCGCCGTTCTTCAAAGGCCGCGCGCATCTCTTCATAAATCGACTCGTCAAAACTCGCGGCGTCGATTGTGTACAGCGCAAAGTCTACGCTCTCCAATATCTCGCGGGTGCGCCTTACCCGCTGTTCTCCAAGCTGCGTAACGTCGCCAAGGCCGCCCGTGTCTATCAGCGCGACCGGGCCGTACGGCAGCATCTCCATCAGCTTCACAACCGGGTCTGTCGTCGTGCCCGAAACCTCCGACACTATCGCCGCATCCGCGCCCAGTATCGCGTTAAACAGCGCCGACTTGCCCGAGTTTGTTTCACCGAATATGGCTATGTGCTTGCGCATTCCACGCGGGGTTGCGTTCATAAGCTCCTCCTTTGCTGTTAGCACTTCTCCGCAATCAGAATAAAGGATAGAGGGAAGCCTTTATCATCATATACATCAGTCAGTCCAATATCATATCCGTATTCATTTAGTTTGACTGTTTTCATTCCGTTTACAGACAATGAGTTTATAATGTCCGACATTGTATGAGAAAAACTTGTAAACGTCGACCTTGATTCATACTCATTAGTCATATACCCCATTCCGGTGTTCTCGATCCATGGCTCTTTTCTGAAATACGAATATGTTAACCGATTCAGATTGTCACGGTCAAAGCAATCCTCGTTTGGCAGCGGCAGCATGTTGATAAGCGGATGAAAATCATTTATGAGCAGCAACCCTTTATCCTTGAGGCATTTGGCAGCCTTATCAAAAAGGGACGTTAAGTCTTGAAACCATGTAATAGCCCCGATTGTGAAAAAGATAAAGTCAAACCGGCCATGATAGCTGACGGGTATATCCAATATATTGCAGGCGACAAAGCCGCAGTTATCTATATCCGCTTTATAAGCGGTATCCCTTGCCTGTCCGATGATGTTTTCGGCAATATCAAAACCAACGCCGGAGGCTGCCCCAAGGCTCATGGCGGACATAAGCTCGCGCCCGTTGTTGCAGCAAAATTGGGCTATTTCTTTGTTCTTGAAATCAATCTTTTCAAGCTCGTTCTTCATATCAGCGTTAAAAAACGGAAGTCTCTCGTTCTTTAGCTTCAGGCAGTTTTCGTCGCCCCAGTTCGGCTTTCGATTCTCAAACGCCTCTTCCCAAGCCATCTTGTTACCTTCAATATAATTCATCAAAGCACCCAGACCTCCCTAAATTAGAAGAATACGTCACGTTCACCGCGCTCAAGGCGGCGCAAATTTTTTACGGCAATTGCTCTCGTTTGTTCGTCTTCGATCTGCGTCAGTGTCTGCGCGATCAACTCGTCGGCCTTTGCGCCGAAGCGTTCGTCGCCGTAGTCTAGGGCGTATTCTTTCAGCGTGAACAGGGCGTTGGGAAGGCAGACATTACGTATCTCTCCCGCTTTGGCTAGCTCCATGAAGCGGTCTCCCGTACGCCCTTGGCGGTAGCACGCCGTACAAAAGCTCGGAACCAGACCTTCTTCCATAAGCCAGTACACCACCTCGTTAGTGTCGCGCTTATCTACGATGCTGAACTGCTCCGTACTCTTCACCGACGCGCTGTACCCGCCCACCGATGTCCGCGACCCAGCGCTGACCTGCGAGACCCCCGCGTTAATCAGCGCCTTGCGGACTTGCGGCGCTTCGCGGGTGCTCAGTATTATGCCGGTGTAAGGCACGGCGAGGCGTATTACCGCCACTATGCGGGAGAAGTCTTCGTCGCTGACGGCATGCGGGAAGGACGCGTCCGAGTTTCCCTCGGCCCTGCGTATGCGCGGCACGGATATTGTGTGAAATCCAGCGCCGAAGCACTGCTCGAGATGCTCGTTGTGAAGCATCAGCGCCAGCACTTCAAAGGCGTGGTCATACAGCCCGAACAGTACTCCGCCGCCCACGTCGTCAAGCCCGGCGCGCATGGCGCGGTCGAAGGCCGTAAGGTGGTACGGGTAGTCGGCCTTTGGGCCGGACAAATGCACCGCCTCATAAGTCGCTCTGTGATATGTCTCCTGAAACAAGATATACGTACCGATTCCGGCGTCCTTGAGCTTGATATAATCATCCCCGCCGGTTGCGCCGATATTCACGTTTATGCGACGGATCTCCCCATTATTAAACTTCATCGCATATATTTCACGTATGCACTCCAGCACGTATTCGATGGGGCAGTTTTCTGGGTCTTCGCCTGTTTCGAGGGCGAGGCGCTTGTGGCCCATCTTCTCGAGCACGCGCACTTCCTCGCGAAGCTCGTCCATACTAAGCCGCCGCCGCTCCAGCTTATTCGCCGCGCGAAAGCCGCAGTAACTGCAGTTGTTAACGCAGTAGTCGCTGACGTACAGCGGCGCGAATACCACGACCCGGTCGCCGTAAACCTTGCGCTTTATGTCGCCCGCAATCTCAAATATACGCCGCCAGTGCTCATCGCCGGAGGCTCCAAGCAGCGCCGCCACGTCTTCGTGGCTTAGACCCGCAAGCGATTCGGCGCGGTCAAGTATGCCGCTGATTCTCTCGTCGCTCGCGCCGCGGCCGCGCTCCAGCAGTTCATGAATATACCCGTCGTCAACACAAAAATCTCTGTCCACGCTCATAATAATCCCCCTCACAGCACAAATTTCTCTATAACCTCCGCAACCGCTCCCTGGGCGCAGTTTCTCTCGGTAACATAGTCCGCCAAAGCCTTTAGTTCGTCCCGCCCGTTGCGCACAGCGACCGAGAACCCGGCGGCCTCTATCATGTGCACATCATTAAGGTTGTCGCCGATGGCAATCGTCTGAGAAATAGGTATCCCCAGGTAATCTGCCAGGAATACCAGGGCATCGCCCTTTGTCGCGCTCTTCGCCGTAAACTCGAACAGAAATTCAGCGGAAAAAAACTGGTTATACCGTCCGCCGGCGCGCTTGGAGAACTGCTCATCGATCTTCAGCAGCCTCTCAGGATAATCCACAACCAGCAGCTTAGATATCTCGTCGCCGATCTCCTTAAACGACTCCACAACCCTGAACGACGTCTTGACCCTCTGAGCGTACTCGCGCACCCATTCCGTTTCTTTTACCACGTACAGATCGTCCCCGGCGTATATCCAGGGGTTTACGCCGCCGTCCACCAGCTCGTCCAATATCTCTATGGCGATATCGCTGCCAAGGCGGATGTCCCTGATCTTTTTGCGCGTTACGGTCTCGTACACAATTCCGCCGTTGAAGCTGATACCGTAGCAGCCCTCGGCAACAAGACCCAGCCGCTCCTCATATGGCATTATTGAAGCCGTCGAGCGGCCCGAACATATAACAACATGGCAGCCCGACCGCCTGGCGCGTTCTACTGCAGCGATATTTTCCCCGGGCAGCTCCAGCGTTTCGGTTATCATTGTCGAATCCAAATCCGACGCAACAAGCTTGTATACAGTTCTATCCATAGTCTCCAAAACTCCTTGTATCCGAAAAGTCATAATATCCGTTCAATTATACTATATTTAGATTAAGAAAGACATAGGCAATCGAGATAATTTATTAACTAACACTGGGGGTAACCATGCGCGAATTTATGATTCTCATCGGCCAGATATTCTTGATCTCGTGTATACAGTCGATTGTAGAGCTGTTTGTCGACCTTTCGGAAAAGCCGCTGCAAAAAAAGATCCTAAACATAGCGTGCTTCCTGGGCGGCCTGTACCTGCTGCTGCAATTCGTGTTCGACCACCTGTTTCCCGAAATCACACAGATCGTAAGGGTGTATTTCTAATGCAGTCAGCCCAGCTTATATAGTTTCCAATACAGATCGTTTCGCTGCATAAAATACAATAGGACAACCATTTATTACTCATTGTCGGTATTGACACCCGGAAGCTGGTATGGTATGGTATTATGTGGTATCATGTGGTATTATAGACTGCCAAGAAAAGGGTGGAAATTTTATGTCAAAATTTGTGGATATCGCCGCGATTCTTAGTCTGGCTATCGAAGCCGAACATAGCGCGTCCGCCAGTTACGAAGAACTGGCGAAAAAAGTCGATGAAATTAAGCCGGAACTTTTCAACAAACCTCAAATGAATAATATCTCATGGGGTAGTGACGTTAGCTTTTACAAAGATTTAGAAGAGAAAGTATTAGGAACTGAATCAGCATCCAGCTTTTATAAAAACCTGCCGCCAAAAATAACCAATGACGACGGCGTATATTTCTACAAGAGCTTGGTAGATAGGTTTACCGGTGATGTTAAGGGCATGTTTTTGTCCATGTCCAAGGATGAGCTCAATCATGCCGAGATTTTCAAAAAAATCCTATCCGACGTGGAAATCGGCGATGAGAACAAGGCATTCAGCAATGATATCCTTGACTTCCTCGAAAAGCACTCCAATGACATGAAAATAAAAGTAGATATAGCCGCGCCAAGCTCTGTGTTAAATGTTCTGGACGAAGCCGTTTTAGCCGAACAGCGAGCCGTCAAATTTTATGGCGGCATGATTCCCTACGCGAACAAGGGAGCCATAGAAATTCTAGAAAGAATTATCAACGAAGAAAAAGGGCATGAGGCCAGGTTAAGAACACAGATAGGCAACTACAAGCTGTTAATTGACGTAAGCACGGGTGTCGCTTATTAATTCACCTGTAAACTAAGCAATGTAGAAAACAGGCCGCCCCCGGCTTGCGCTTTCTTTATGTATGTGCTATAATCCCTGTAAGCAGACCGTGGGGCGTGTTTGGCCGGACTTCCGAAAGGGGGGATGGCCGTATGACCGTGTTTGAAGTGTTGTACTTACTTCTTACCGTTGCGCTTGTAACCTTAGCGTACTTGTCATATATGAACACAAAAAAGAAATAAGCCCCTCCGGTAAAGTTGGGCTTATTTCTGACTTGGCAATCGTAACTTGATTATCTAGTCCGGTCATAACTCGCCGAATGTTCTGCGACTATGGGAGGGCGTTATCGCGCCCTCTTTTTATTGTACTCTTATTATAACCTGGTTATGCGGTAATGTCAATATTTTATTCATCAATATCTAGGACTATCCAAGACCCCGGCTTGTGCTTTCTTTATGTATGTGCTATAATCCCTGTAAGCAGACCGTGGGGCGTGTTTGGCCGAACTTCCGAAAGGGGGGATGGCCGTATGACCATGTTTGAAGTATTGTACTTACTTCTTACCGTTGCGCTTGTAACTTTAGCGTACTTGGCATATATGAACACAAAAAAGAAATAAGCCCCTCCGGCAAAGTTGGGCTTATTTCAGCTCTAATGTGTAACTAAAACGTTGGAGTTCGGTCATAACTCGCCGAATGGTTTGCGACCATGGGAGGGCGGACAAACGCCCTCTCTTTTATTGTACTCTTATTATAACCGGGTTATGCGGTAATGTCAATATTTTATTCATCAATATCTAGGATTGTCCACGACCCGGCTTGTGCTTTCTTTATGTATGTATAATCCCTGTAAGCAGACCGTGGGGCGTGTTTGGCCGGACTTCCGAAAGGAGGGATGGCCGTATGACCATGTTTGAAGTGTTGTACTTGCTTCTTACCGTTGCGCTTGTTGTTATAGCGTACTTGTCATATATGAACACAAAAAAGAAATAAGCCCCTCGTCTAAGGTTGGGCTTATTTCAGCACGTTAGTTAACTTATAACGTCCGGTCATAACTCGCCGAACAGTCTGTGAACACGGGAGGGCGCACAAACGCCCTCTCTTTTATTGTACTCTTATTATAGCTTTGTTATGCTGGAATGTCAAGATTTTATTCATCAATGTCTTGAAAGTATTTTTCTAGGATAGACTCGATCTGCCTATTAATTGGACGTTTGTCTCTTTTAGCGGAATCCTCGACCAGCTTAAATAATTTTGCATCTATTCGTAATGTAAAGCGCTTATCTCCTAATTTTGTATATCTATCATTTACAGGCATACATATTCTCCTCTGACGCCTTTTTATCACAAAATAAGTATAAATAACTTTATCATAGAAATCAATCAAAACCATTGACGTCACAGTAATGATGTGCTATCCTTTATAGGTATTGACGTCAGCAATTAATTACTTGTTTTATTGAGAGGAATGATACCATGAAGTCTATTCTTGAAGAATTTGCCAGTGGAGATATTCGTACAGAACCTAATCACATTGAGAACGACTCGCAATATGACCGGACTTTGAAAACACTTTGCGCCACCGAACAAAAACTGCTCGACTTATTGGACGATACCGGACAGAGTTTGTTTAATGAATTTGTCGACGCGCAGATGGAAAACAGCCGCCTGTACGGAGTTGAAAGGTTTATACACGGATACAAGCTTGGCGTGCTTATGACGATGGAAGTGTTTAACATCAACAGAGGCGAATAAAGTTTTCCCGCATTCTAAGAACCTGTGTTCAATACCGCTCAACGCTGTCTAGAAGGTCAGTTTTCCGCCACTCGTCGTCAGCTCCTCCTTAGCGTACCACAAGGGTACGCGTCGTCGTCACTTCCTAGATTGGCGAAAAACTGCCTCTTCCAGCCAGCATTTCGGGTATTGAACACAGGTTCTAAAGTTCGCGGCAAGTCTTGCCGACATACTATGCAGACAGTTTTACAAACGACTTGCAAAGGAGAGTGCAGCATGTCCATAGGTATTGGAAGCGGAGGGGCATTTCCTTCTCCGTGGGGAAGCACGACGCGGAACACGCAAAATTATTTGCCGCAGAAACCGGAATTTGAGTTTAGCGCCTATCCCAGGGAGAGCCTTTCCCAAGCGCTTGCCGACGCAATAAAGGAATGGAAGGACAAGATGCTCAAGGGCCTGAACAGCTTGACTGAAGAGGATATCCAGGAAAAACTGGCGGAGTTCAGAGAAGCGATCACGCGTGAAAACGCCACGGAAGAAGAGCTTGAAGAAATTGACAGGTTGGTCAGGCTGTTTGAGGATGTACTGCGTAATTTTGCCGAACAGCAGCACACCGAAGCCCTAATAACCACTCCCAAAGACCCGGAGCGCGAACAGGACAGAAACAGCATCGCAAGATTTATAATGGCTCAAATAACGCACGACCCTTTGCAGACCCAGCGCGAAGCCGAACACACCGTATATCACTCAAAGCAGATGGCCGGACGCTACGAGTCAATGCTTTCGGATCAGGGAAGCGATAGTTCGGCGTCAACCGCATAATACGCCCGGATCAATTGTATAGAGGGGAGTGCAGTATGTCCATAGGTATTGGAATCGGAGGCGGAGGAGCATTTCCTTCCCTTTGGGGAAACACGACGCGGAGCGCGCAAAATTTGCCGCAGAAACCGGAATTTGAGTTTAACGCCGATCACAGGGAAAGTCTTTCCGAAGCGCTTGTCAACGCCATGAAGGAATGGAAGAACAGGATGCTCAAGGGCCTGAATGCCCTGACAGAGGAAGATATCGAAAAAAAGGTAGCGGAGCTTAAAGAGCGCCTTAGCCACGATGACATGACAGAGGAAGAGCTTGCGAAGCTTGACGACTGGCTTATGATATTCAGGCAGTTTCTGCAAACCATTGCCGAGCGGCAAAATACCGAAGCGCTCATCACCACAGCCCAAGACCCGGATCATGAAGAGGACAGGAACCGTACCGCAAGGCTCATAATGGCGCAAAGGACGCACGACCCGCTGCAGCCCCGGCGCGAGGCCGAACACACGACGTATCAGTCAAAGCAAATGGCCGGACGTTACGAGTCCATGCTCTCATATCAGGGGAACAATAGTACGACTTAGAATCCACCCGGCTATAGTAGAGGTGAATAGTATGGATATTATGAGCGTAGGCTGCACTTCGTCTGCATGGATAAGTTCGGCAGGTTTGGCGCGAAGCAATCGCGCGGGAAACATCCAAGCAGCATCAAGACCTGTTGATCGCGACTTAGAGCCTGAAAAAACTCTTTCCGAAGCATTCGCCAGAGCCGTATCAATATGGCAGGAAAGGATGCGCAAGGGGATGAACTCTTTGACTGACGAAGAAATCGAAGCGCGTGTGGAAGGGTTTAGGGCGTCAATTACGCCTCTTGATCCCACCAAGGAAGAGCTTGCGAAGATTGAGGTTCTAACCCAAAGGTTTAGACTTGCGCTGATTAAACTTAACAAAGATATGTATCATAAAAGGCTTAGAACCTGTGTTCATAGGATGGGAATGCCGTCTTGGCGGTCGATTTTCCGCCACTCGTCGTCGGTTCCTCCTAGCGTACCACTGCGGGTACGCGGCGTCGTCACCTCCTAGATTGGCAAAAAATCGCCTCGCCAATCCGCCATCTCCACCTATGAACACAGGTTCTTATCGTTACGGCTTCTGATGCGCAAGCGGAAGATAGACGCGATAGCTTAGGGTTTTCGAGATCACAAATGTTGTCCGTGCTGGCACAACCCATGACAGATACCGAATACCCGGAGTATCGGTTTACACAAATGGCCGGACGTTACGAGTCCATGCTCTCCGGTTAATAAATTCAACAAAAATACCCGCGCGTCGGCGATTAGCCGCTACGTGCGGGTATTTGATTCGTTTAGTTCATGCGCCATGTGGCTCCGCGCGGAGCCTGGCTGCCATCTTGCGGATCACGCGCGATGGGGTGCTCTCCCGATTCCATTTCGGTAATGTGTACGCCCCTGAGGTGTTCGGGGTTGACATATTCGCCAAGCTGATCCCGTATATGCACCGAAAGGGCGGTCAGGTCGTAAACGTTCTCGAACATTTCGCCGTCCAGTTGCATGATCGCGTCCATTACGATTGTGCGCAGTTCGTTAACATTGTAGTTCCTGACCTGGCTGTCGTCGAAGTCCAAGGCCACCGACGCGTTGATGTTGCGCAAATTACCCTCGTTGTCGCGCACCGTGGCGGGAACCGACTGTATGTCCACAATACCCTGCCGCTGCGGGGGCATCGCGTCACGGGCGGGTGTGCCCGGTATAACAATATTGTCTATCGCCGGAGTCGCCAGGATAAATATACCAAGCACTCCGAAAAAGGCAGCCAGCACTATCAACAAATTGCGCGACGACTTGTTCACGGTCTTCTTCTTCGGCTTATTATTCAACATGTTGGCATTTCTTTCATCCATAGAATCGCCTCCTCGCTATTAACCCTGAAATCTTACGTACTTATATTATACACTATACCGAGCCAAATTTCAATACCATTATTGTAGAATTTTACTCTAAGTTATCGACCAAATTTTTACAAGGGCCTTGCGCGGTTCGGCAGTTTGTATTATAGTTAAATGCCTCTGAAACAGTAGCAGGTAGCTATATAATACGCGTTACCTCAAAATACCATTCATAGAAGGCGGGACATCATGAGCGAGAAATTGCTGGAAATCAGGAACATGCGCACCTCCTTCCGAGCAGGCGGGCAGTACTTTGCCGCTGTGGACAACGTCAGCGTTGATATATACAAAAACGAGACGCTTGCCGTCGTCGGCGAATCCGGGTCAGGAAAATCCAGTATGGCGTTAAGCGTAACACGCCTTCATAATCCGGCGTATACACGCGTCGAAGGGAGCATCTTATACCAGGGCAAAAACTTGACGAGCCTTCCCGAAGCCGAGCTTAACAAGGTGCGCGGCGGCCACATCGGCATGATATTCCAAGACCCGCAAAGCGCCCTCAACCCGCTTGTGAAAGTCGGCCTCCAGATCGAAGAAAGCCTTGTCTACCACACCGACATGTCCCGCGCCGAACGCCGAAACCACGCGCTTGATCTGCTGCGCGGCGTAGGGATGCCCCGCCCCGAGCTCACCTACGGCCAGTTCCCGCACGAGCTGTCGGGAGGAATGCGCCAGCGCGCCATGATCGCGTCCGCACTGTCATGCAGTCCGGCTCTTGTCATTGCCGACGAACCCACAACCGCCCTGGACGTCACAATCCAAGCTCAAATCCTGGACTTGATGCGCAGCCTGCAAGCGGCGACGCAGACCAGCATATTGCTGATAACTCACGATCTGGGCGTAGTGGCCGAAATGGCTGACCGAGTCGCCGTTATGTACGCCGGACAACTGGTCGAGCTGGCTTCGTGCTCCGAAATATTCAACAATCCGCTCCATCCGTATACACGTTCGCTGCTCTCCTCCATCCCAAGTCTGGAAAACAGTTCGGAGCGTCTGCACGTAATCCGGGGCATTGTACCCTCGCTGAAAGACCTGCCGCGCACAGGCTGCCGTTTCAGCCGCCGCATACCCTGGATGCCGCCCGATTCCCACCAAGACGAGCCGGAACTCCGCGAGGCCGCGCCCGGACATTATGTGATGTGCTCGTGCTACGAGACATTTGAGTTATTTCAGGAGATGAACACACCATGCCGCTGTTAGAAGTCAAAAACCTGCAAGTGCACTTTCCCATACGCGGCGGAATATTGGGGCGTACTGTGGGACACACTAAGGCCGTAGATGGCATTAGCTTCCAAATCGAGCCCGGCCAGACCGTCGGCTTGGTTGGCGAATCCGGCTCCGGCAAGAGCACTACGGGCAAGGCTATTCTTGGGCTGGTACGCCTTTGCGGGGGCCGGATACTCTTCGACGGCGAAGACATTACCGGCTACATCGGCAGGAACCGTTCACCATACCGCCGGGGCGTGCAGATGATATTTCAGGACGTATATTCGTCCCTTAACCCTAGGAAGCGCGTGCTTGACGTCATAGCCGAACCGATCCGCAATTTCGAACGAATGACAAAGGCCGAAGAACTCCGGCGCGTCCACGAGCTTCTGGAAGTCGTCGGCCTTTCCGCCGACAGCGCACTCAAGTACCCGCACGAGTTCTCGGGCGGCCAGCGTCAGCGTATTGGTGTGGCGCGGGCAATCGCGCTCCGCCCCAAGCTGATAGTCGCTGACGAGCCCGTTTCCGCCCTTGATCTGTCGGTGCAGGCCCAAGTGCTGAACTACATGAAGGACATACAGCGTGAACTTGGCCTCGCGTACCTGTTCATCAGCCACGACCTGGGCGTAGTCAGACACATGTGCGAAAGGCTGTTGATAATGCACCGCGCCCGCTTCGTCGAAACAGGCACGCGCGAGGAAATTTATAATAACCCCATGCATATCTATACGCGCCGCCTGATCGCCGCCATTCCCGACATGAACCCCGCCGCGCGCGAAGCCAACGAAGCCCGCCGCAAATCCCTAGAGCGGGAATACAATGACCAATTCTCAAAGTTCTATGACGCAGACGGATCGGTATACGACCTGGCCAGGATAAATGACGACCACTCCGTCGCAATACCAGGATAGCAGCTATTCTAATGTGGAGGCCCTATGTGGAAAATGTTCGCGAGACGAACGCTTATACTCATCCCGCAGCTTGCCGCGCTAAGCCTGGCGGTGTTCCTCATCGGCTATCACCTGCCGGGCGACGCGCTGACGGGCATGATAAGCCCCGATCTTCCGCCCCAGCGTGTGACGGAACTTCGCGCGCTGCACGGCCTTGACGACCCATGGTATGTCCGGTACGTCCGCTGGACAAGCAGCGCGCTTAGGGGGGACTTCGGCCAATCTATCTCCTACAGGCTTCCCGTGACCGACATTGTGGCTCAGCGCGCCAACAACACGCTCTTCTTACAGATGTTCACGCTGTCGCTGCTGTATCTCATCGCGATCCCGCTCGGCGTCATAGCGGGCAAGTACAACGGCCGCGCGCCGGAAAAGGCCGTCAGCACGTACACATACCTGATGCTTGCCACTCCTACGGTCGTGCTGGCTCTGCTTGTAATATTCGTGTTCGGCTTCCGGCTCGGCGTCGTGCCGGTACGGGGCAGCGTAGAGCTCGGCCTTGCCCCCGGCACGCTCGAATACTTCCTAAGCAGGGTACATCACAGCGTCGCCCCCGCGCTCACAGGGGCGCTGCTGGGAACCGTCTTCATTATACACTACCTTCGCAGTGAGATCGCCGACATCAGCGGCTCCGACTTTGTGACCACGGCCCGCTCCAAGGGCGTGCCCGAAGGAAAAATCTACACAGGCCACATCTTCCGAAACGCCGTGCTGCCCATAGCGTCCGGCGTCGGCTCCATGGTCGCGGCGCTGCTTGGCGGTTCGGTCTTTATCGAATCTATATTCACATACCCGGGAATGGGCACGCTGTTCCTCGAATCCATAGAGCGCCGCGATTTTTCCGTGCTGAATACGCTGGTGGTACTTTACGGGGCTCTGATAGTGCTGGGCTCGTTCCTGTCCGACATAATTATAACCGTCGTCGACCCGCGCATAAGGATCAAGTAGAGAGGTTCCCATGTTCAGAATAATCTGGCGTGAAATATATCACGACAAGCTTGCCCTGACAGCCTTCATTACATTTGTGGGAATTATAGCCGCCGCTTTCGCAATCGCCGCGGGCATCGACGAACACCAGGCCGGCCTGGTCACCCTGCAAAACATGAACAGACCGCCCGGCACCCAATTCCCGCTTGGCACAGACCCAGCCGGGCGCTGCATGGTCGGCCAATTATTCCTTGGCGCGCGCAACTCGTTCCTGATCGCGTTCGCGGTGACAATCGCCAGCGGAGCAATCGGTGTAATATTCGGGCTTGTATCGGGCTTCGCGGGCGGCAATACGGACAACGTTATAATGCGACTTCTCGACTTCTTCCTGATGCTGCCCGCGCTGCTGATAATGATCGCCGTGCTGTCGGTGCTGGGCAGCTACGGTGTATGGCAGTTCTCGCTGATAATGATCGCGTTTTTGTGGGCAGACCGCGCGCGCCTGATGCGCGCCAAGACAATGCAGCAAGCCGGACTGGACTACGTTTCGGCCTCCAAGACGTTGGGAACACCAAACATAATTGTAATGCTGCGCGAAGTCCTGCCCAACCTGACCTCCGTAATAACGGTCAACATGACCCTGACCCTCGCGGCCAACATGGGTCTGGAGACGGGTCTCACCTTCCTTGGCTACGGACTTCCTTACGGTACGCCCAGCCTTGGCACATTAATATCCTACGCCGCCGTGCCCACGGCAATGATTGGCCGCCCCTGGCAGTGGCTTCCGGCGGCGCTTCTCATATTCGTGATGATGCTTTCCATATACGTTGTCGGGCAGGCAATAAGCCGCGCCGTCGACGCCAAACAGCGCCGAGCTGTGTAAGAGCCTGTTTAGTATCTCACGTTAGTGACTGATTAGCGGTCAATTTATCGCATATCTTCGTTGGTTCCTCCGCCTACGCTGGCGCTTCGGATGCTAAACGTGTGCCACCGGCACACAGCATC
>Ga0131853_10009839_pt1 | contig 17490 bp, 14 predicted proteins | sample TergutLab28metaG_FD_92764 | JGI IMG/M metagenome (GOLD analysis project Ga0131853, IMG submission 92764) | Labiotermes labralis P1 segment gut microbial communities from Petit-Saut dam, French Guiana - Lab288 P1 (version 2) (version 2) | ecosystem: Host-associated > Arthropoda: Insects >... | reverse complement strand
CATCTAGCCTGAGTAAAACCCTAACTTTCGGTAAGATTTTTTAATTTCTTAACAATCATATCGAGCATTCTATCAAATTCTTCATCGCCAAATTGCAACTTTAACTGCTTATAATCAGAATATAAGTCCAACAAATGATCAATTTTTTCCTTCTTTTGAGCATCAGTTAAAGGCTTCATCACAATTTCTTTGGCAAATGGCTTCTGCTTACGGTCATAAGTTTTACTTGCAGTACTGTAAGGTTTAGCTGCAGCATTGTGCTTCTTTAAATAATGCTCGGCATCTCTAGCAATGCTGACCAAAATCATCTCTTCTTCTGTACACTCTAACCAGTCGCCATCATCTACTCTGGAAAGTTCATAAATTACATCTTCCCAAGATTCATCTCGATAACGCCAAATCTCTGTGCGAAAACCAATTATTTTGTAAATGGCATTACCGATATTAGGGACTTTTACAAGATCACCAAAAAAGAACTTATAATCAATATTAATTTGCTCACAATCGATATTGCTTTTATTAAATTCGTCAAGATGCATTAATGATTTTTCCAGATAAAACCTTTCGCTTCCATCCAGTTCATACATAAATGCATTGTCTACTTCCTTTACTTGAGTAATCTCACCAACAACGCCATAGAGAACCATGACAACGATATCCCCAAGCTGGAACTTTGACTTTTCCCGCTTACTCATGATTCTTCACACATCCTTAAAAGCAGAAAGTTTCTACATACTATGCAGAATCCACTTCCAGAGGAACATGGCTAATCACCCATCTTAACGAGTATAAAAGTAACATCTTTTTTGCAATTGACATTCTTCACAACGTGGTCGCTGTGCTTTGCAATGATACCTGCCAAAAAATATTAAGCGATGATGTGTAGCAGACCAAGCTGACTTTGGAATTTTTTTCATTAAAGCTTGCTCAACCTCAAGCACAGTAGCGTTTTCCTTACAAAATCCAAGCCTTTTGCTCACCCGCTCAACGTGTGTATCAACTGCAATTGCTGGAACACCAAAAGCTTCTGATAAAACAACGTTCGCTGTTTTTCGACCAACACCTGGTAAACGCATGAGTTCTTCCATTGTGTGTGGAACAGTACCAGCAAACTCAGTGGCAATCATCGCAGTTAATTGTTTGATAAACTTTGCTTTATTTCGATATAGACCAATTGATCGAATTGTCTCTTCAATTTCTTCGATTGGAGCCGCCAAATAATCCTCCAAATCAGGATACTTTGCAAATAAATGGGGTGTTACCTTATTCACTAAAGCATCCGTGCATTGAGCAGAAAGAACAACAGCAATTACCAGTTCTAACGGATTCTTATGGTGAAGCTCGCAATGTGCTTCAGGAAACATTTCTTCGATTGTTTCTAAAACTTCAGCAATTTGTTTTTTTGTTAACATGTATTCTCCCCTAAAATCAAGTTACAGAACTAAAAATCCACCTTATGCCTCAACCCAATTGTAAATCTTTAAATTTTTAGGTGTAGATTCTTCGGTAGAGGCTTGTACTTTTTTAAATCCTCTAAACTTCTCACTATAAGCAGTTGCTTGTTTAGGTGTTGTAATGCCCTTCTTTTTCCAATCGAATAAGATTTTTTCAATATAGCGAAAGCTAAGCGCAGAAGCAATTACAGCTTCTTTCAAAGCTAAACGAATTAATTGTGGTTCAAACTCATCAACATCAATAAATTGTGTTAACAGTTCCCCTTCCATCGGCGTGAGCGGTCGTCCAAATTCTTGCTCAAACAATGCATATAAATTTTCTTCTTGCATCCCACTTACTTTGTTTAGACTTTTTATAAAATGAAAAGAAATTTTATCATATAAAGGTTCCAACTCAAAACGCTCTATGCTCATTCCTTCACTTGTTACATCACGTTTAATCGCCAATATATTTTTCCGTAACAAACCAAATAGCCTTTCTCGGCATTCTGCTTCTGATAAAGTCATTCTTTCTGAAAGTACTTCCGGAGAAGGAAAATGATCACCTTGCTCAATTAAATTCATCACTTGTAATAAAAGAACTAAATCTTGCTCAGTTATGCCAAAATCACGAAAATGCTCCAGCAAGTAGCTAGGGACAATCAATTGATTTTGCTTCATCCAATTATTAAGTTTTTTCACTGTAGCACACCTCATTACACTGTTACACTATTTTAAAATTCACAATTCATCGGCGTTCTTGGGAATGGAATAACGTCACGAATATTTTCAATTCCAGTTAGATACATAATCAATCGCTCAAACCCTAAACCAAAACCGGCATGATCACAAGTGCCAAATTTACGCAAGTTCAAATACCAATATAAATCTTCGGTCGGAATATCCATTTCCTTCATTCGTTCAAATAACTGCTTATATCTTGCTTCACGCTGACTCCCACCCATTAACTCTCCAGAACCAGGTACAATCAAATCAACTGCTGCGACTGTTTTTTCATCATCATTGACTTTCATATAAAATGCCTTAATATCTTTTGGCCAACTATGAACAAACACGGCAGTTCCAAAATGCTTTTCCGTTAAATATTTCTCATGTTCTTTAGCTAAATCTTCGCCAAATTCAGGTACAAACTCAAATTTCTCATTTGCATCTTTCAAAATTTGAATGACTTCATCATGGCTAATCCGAACGATGTTTGATTGAACAAGTGCTTCCAGCTTCCCAAGCAAGTCAATTTTATGATAAGTTGCTAAAAATTCTAATTCCTTCAAACATTTGTCCAACACTTTCTGCGTAACTTTTTTGAGGAAATCTTCCTGAATATCCATCAATTGATCTAAATCACAAAAAGCAATTTCCGGTTCGATCATCCAAAACTCAGCTAAATGTGTTTTTGTATTTGAGTTCTCTGCCCTAAATGTTGGTCCAAACGTATAAATCTTTTTAAAAGCCATCGCGAATGCTTCGCCTTCTAATTGTCCGGTAACCGCTAGTGAAGTTTGTTTACCAAAGAAATCTTCTGCAAAATCAGCTGGCTTCTGTAAGTCAAGTGCTGTGACAGTAAAAGATTCCCCGGCTCCCTCACCATCATTAGTAGTTAAAAGCGGCGTATGTACATATAAATAGCCTAAGTCTTGAAAATATTCATGAATCGCCATAGCAGCAACACTACGAACCCGATAAACAGCTTGAAATAATCTAGTTCTTGGACGTAAATAAGCAATTTCACGTAAAAACTCTAAGCTATGTCGTTTTGGTTGCAGCGGGTAATCTTCTGGCGAATCACCTAGTAATTGAAACTTATCTGCAATAACTTCCAATTGCCCATTATGTTCAGATCGGACAAGTTTACCACAAACTTGTATCGCAGCACCAACACCAAAATTTCTAATTTCTTTAAACTGCTCTAAAGTGTCAAAATAAGTTACTTGGATACTTTCAAAAGTTGTACCATCAAAGAAATCAATAAAACCGATTGTACTTTGCTTTCGGTGATTTCTAATCCAACCTTTTAACGTTATTTCTGTATTTATATCAATTGCTTTCTGAACAAATATTTGACGTAAATCTATTTCAATCATTTTTGAAACCCTCCTAGTATTTTTATTATACATATTTTAAAAGCAAAATAAAATAGTAAGTAGATTTTTGCTGTTTTTTTTGTTAAAATGAAGCTGTAATGAGGTGTTAGTATGAAAATTTTATCAAAAGAAACTATGGCTATTTTGTTTTCAGTTATTACTTTACTTTTGACTTATTTTTATTTTTTAGCAATTTTTAAAGCAACTTCCTAAAAAAGAAATCAAGACTTCTGCCTTGATTTCTTTTTTAATTTATAAATTAATTTCTGTTTTTCTTTCGTCCCGTAAGACTTGTGGAATATAAACACAGAATGGTTCGCTTTCCAAGTAATCTCCAGTCACTGCATAAGTCCTTGAACGTGACCCACCACAGACGAAACGGAATTCACATTTACCACATTTTCCTTTGTATTTATCAGGGTTACGCAAATCTTTTAACATTTGGTTGTTACGATAAATATCACGCAGTCTTTCTTGTTTTACATTTCCTGCTACTAATGGCAACAATCCACTTGGCATCACTTCACCGGTATGTGAAATAAAAATAAATCCATTACCATCATTTACACCTTTTGGTGCTCTTTTTAAGCCATCAATTAGATGAGCCATATCACGTGTCTTTGTATCTTCAAAGCTAATTGGAGCATTGTCATCTTCTAATAATTTTTCACGTTGTTTTTGTTGATAAACTACACGACGATAATGTTGACCAGCAGTTGTTTTAATATCAAATGGTACAGTTTTACTTAATTCATATAGCCAACGAAATACTTTTTCATGCTCTACAGGTGTCAAGCAATCATCCATTTGGCCGCGACCGGTTGGTACCAACATCAAAATATACCAAACACTTGCTTTTAAATCAGCTACTAATGGAACCATTTCTTCAAGTTGCTTATAATTATGACGATTAATCACAGTATTAATTTGATGAGAGATTCCTATTTTATTTAAATAACGAATTTTTTCAAGTGTCAAATCAAATGTTCCCGATATACCACGAAATGCATCGTGAATTTCGGCATTTGGCCCATCAATGCTAAAACTCCATCTTGATAACCCTACTTCTTTAGCCCGATCCATCCGTTCTTCTGTTACTTGCGGTGTTGCACTCGGGCTCATTGACACACGCATACCTTTTTTAATTGCATAGTCTGCCAGCTCAAAAATATCTTTCCTAAGCATGCAGTCCCCACCAGTGAAGACCAACATTGGATTGCCCATTTCATAAATCTCATCTAAAAGTGCAATTCCTTCTTCATGCGTTAGTTCATCTGGATGCGGCAAAGGCTGTGCCTCTGCGCGACAATGTATACATTTTAAATCGCAAGCACGTGTTGTTTCCCAAATAACAATAAAAGGATTCTCATTAAAATCTATACTACCCGGTCCGCCACCCATACCATGCGGGTGTCCACTTATGCTATGTGGATGACCTGTGTGTGAATGCATTTGTTGTTCTCTGTTCTCCATTTCATCCCTCGATTCTTTCTAAAAAATATAACTTATTATAATTCATTTTTCGTCTATTTCATGTGATTAAAGTCACGAATTGTATAGACAATTTCACTGAATAACATTATCGTAGCTTCGGAGCATCTCTCCTGTGTAATAATCCACATAGTAATAACAGAGATAATCTTTTGCATTTAGATAAGTGATTTCCCATAATGGTTCATCATCTTCCATTCCTAGAACAATTTTTTTAATTTTTCCAACATCTTTATTTGCTTGAAGTTTCCCTATTGCTTCTTGTTCTGTTAAACCATCAAGTGGTAAAGATTTCGTCCCATCACTAGTCCTAGAAATCCAGACACCAATTGCTTGGTTATCTTCGTTTTTCCCGGTAATTACATTCCAAGCTTCATTGCCACTGTAATAATAAAATTGATCAAATTGTTTCATCGCATACTCATTAGAGGCTATTTGCTGAGCTTCTGAAAAAGCTATTCTTTTTGGCTTATTCGCATCATAATACGTTTTACCATAGAAAAATAGGCCTAGTAACACTACTAAAACAGTTGTACTGATAATGATTAACTTCTTCAACTTATACCTCCGAATCAAAAATCAATGATCATATTATCAATTAATCTGGCATTTTCATATTGTACAGCAATCGCAAGCAATCCCTGTTTATCCTCTGATTGCAACTGTGTTAAGCCGGGAAAAGCATAAGCTTCTAAGTAATCCAGTTGACCTAACTTACTAATTTTGTTAAAAAACTCCCGTCCGAAGAGAATTGCTTGCTCCACCTCATAACCTTGATCTAGCAAGCTGCGAACATGACTTAGCGTTTGATATAAGCAAATGGCATCTATACGTTCCTGAGCATTAAGGCGAACATTGCGCGAACTAAGTGCTAAGTTGTCTGATTCGCGTACAATTTCTACAGCACATACTTCAACCGGAATTGATAAATCTCTTACTAGTTGTTTCACAATGGCTAATTGTTGGGCATCTTTCATGCCAAAATAAACACGATCCGGCTGGATGATATTTAGTAGTTTTGTTACAACTGTTGCGACACCATCAAAGTGTGTTGGACGTGATTTTCCACACAAAATATCTGTACCATGATGAACAGTAACAGATACACTACTATTTGCAGTAGAATACATCTCTTCAACTGTTGGATAAAAAATATAATCTACATGGTTAGCACGTGCAATTTCTGTATCACGTTCTAAATCTCTTGGATAAGTATGATAATCTTCGTTTGGACCAAATTGTGTCGGATTGACAAAAATACTTAACACAACAACGTCATTTGCCTGCCTTGCCTCTTGCATTAAAGCAGCATGACCATTATGAAGATAGCCCATTGTTGGAACAAAACCAATGAGATTTCCTTGCACCCGTTCCAATTTTAAGTGGCTTCTTAAATCTTGTATTGTTTCAACGATCTTCATTTGTTCCTCCATACAGAAAGGTTATTTCTTCATAATTTGCCTGAAACGTATTTTCTGGAAACGGGAACAAATTGCCTTTAACTTCCTCATTAAATGAAGTCAAAGCACCATAAACCATTTTGTTCATATCTGCATAGATCTTTACAAATTTTGATTTTCTGTCAATTCCGTATGAAACAATATCATGAAAAACTAACACTTGGCCATCTGTATTTTTACTAGCTCCAATGCCAATAACTGGAATTTTCAAAACTTTAGTAATGGCTTGTGCAAGTACATCTGGAACACATTCTAACACTAGCATGAAAGCACCGGCTGCTTCTGCTTTTTTAGCATCTTCTATTAATGCTTGTGCTTCTTCTTCTGTCTTCCCTTTTACTTTATAAGTACCATCAATGCCAATTGCCTGCGGTGTTAGCCCTAAGTGAGCCACTACAGGTATGCCTACTTTTGTTAATAACGAAATCTGCTCAAATACCGCACCTTCTAGCTTGACAGCATTAGCAGAAGCATCTTGCAATAAACTAGCAGCATTTTTAATTACTTCACTATTAGAAATATGATAGCTGGCGAATGGCATATCAACAATGATAAAAGTGTCTTTTGCTCCTCTTCTAGTAGCTTTTGTATGATGAATCATATCAGCCATTGTAACAGGAATAGTTGAATCATAGCCTAAAACGACCATTCCAAGTGAATCTCCGACTAAAATGATATCTGTACCTGCTGCTTCTACAAGCTTGGCAGATGGATAATCGTATGCAGTAATCATTGTGATCTTCTCACTAGACTCTTTCATATTTTTAAAATCTACTACTGTTTTCATAGTCATTGTCTCCTTACAATAATCATGATTTAATCAGCTATTTCTATATCATATCACATTCATTGCTATAAAAACACAAATTACACTAGCTCAACACGCTCGTTTCATAAACTTTAACCATAACACTTTTTAAGCGAATAGAACGGTCGTTTTTACCATAAAATACATCCAGCCCCCAAGGAATGCGCACAACTTGTCAATGAGATCAATCAGTGGGAAACGTGTGAGCAGATCTTGTTGTTCATTTTTCGTAAATGTCGGTGACATGAATTTTTTAAGCGATAATGGATGAATTTATGTCGGTAAAAGAGATTTTTCAATTGATTATGGATGATTTCAACGATAAACAAGGATTTTTTGCTACTAATTGATCAGATAATGTCGGTAATGTTGTTTTTTGAGGTGAGTTGCCGACAATTCATTCGATTGGACAATCTTTCATGAAACGAACATGCTAGCTCAAATTAGTGTTTGCAAAAAATAAATCCATCATCATTAAAATAAAAGCAGAACCAATGGATGGCTCCGCTAAATGATGATCTTTTGGTAGTTAGCTTACCCGATCTCTATTTTTATTTCTGCTTTCTTCGGAAAATCCTGTGAATAATGAAATACAAAAGGAGAATAGCAAACAAAAGTATTAACGCAATCACATATGGATCGTTCCACTTCCACAACTTCCACAACGAAGTGTGCTGAATTTCTTCCATCATAAGCGCTTCCTCGTAATCGATGCGTGTACCTCGTACCAACAAGCGATGTGAATTAATTCCATATGGTGTACAAGTGATCAGTGTTACATAGTCATGTGCTCGACTGATTGCTAAATCTTCTATTTCATGTGGCAACACGATTTTAATCTGATCAACTTGATAAGCAAGTGTCTCATCTAGTACATACAGAAAGAATACATTTCCCAGCTCCATTTTGTCCAGATCTGTAAACAGTTTGCTTGTTGGACTTCCAGTGTGAGCGCTTAAAACCGCATGGGACCCCAGCCCACCGATTGGTAGTGAAGTGTTCTCCAAATGACCGGCGCCCCTATCCATTGTTTCAGAATCTGTTCCATGATAAATAGGAAGTTTCACGTCAATTCTAGGAATTCTAATGTATCCAATCGCTCCATTTTCATTGATCTTTAGTAACGACCAATAGATATCGTCCGTCTCTTTCAACAAGCTTGGCTCGAATGGATCTGTTAAAATGACATTATTCCAAAGTCCTTCGTTATATTTCTGTGCAGCTTCTCTCTCTGCTGTCAGCACCTCATCTTTAATATTTTTCAGTGCTGTTTCATATTCATCAATCACTTTCGAATGAGAACGTTCATTTATCGTATTGCTAATCACTGGGTACATCATTACCGTAATTCCCACGATTAAGAGGAATAAAACGATGATGAACGATAGTAGTTTTTTCATCTTATAGAACTCCGTATTCGTATCAAAAGTCTAAGAACCTGTATGCAATATGATCGTTATTGAATACAGGTTCTAGTCTTTTTTACTCCTCTAGCTTATACCATTTGATTCTCAGAGGATTTTCTCCTCGCTCTTAAATAGTAGATAACCGCAGCTGCTATGAGCAAAGCACCTCCGATAGTGAATATATAGATACCTATTCCACCGGTTTCGGGAAGCGTAATACCACCTTGTGGTGTATCGACTACAGTAGTTGAATAAGTCTCACCTGTAGTGGCGGCATTAATTCTAATATCAATCGGGTTTCTTAGCAGCGTATATCCGGCAGGAGCGTTTACCTCGGTAATTCTATAGTCTCCTTCAGCCAGTCCGCTTAAATTTACATGCCCGTTAGCATCAGATGTGAAGACAGTTGCATTAGCTCTACTAGTTGCACCCCATGCAGTACCGTCCCATGCCATATATGTTCCACCATCTAAATTTTGAATGATGAATCCGGCCCCTGGGAGCGCATCACCGTTCTCATCTACTTTTAAAATGGTGTAGGAATAAGTGTAAACATCAGTAGGCGGCTCGGTAGGAGGAATCGTGCCAATAGCGCCTGTATTGCCAATTTCATAAACAATTCTTGCACCGTTTGTGAACGCAACTCCTGGTACTGCATCATCTGTGACGGTTGCATTGTACATGACGGTGACGACTGCATTATTATGCAATTTATCCGAATGATTGCCGCTATTAATAAGGCTGATAGTAAATCCCGAACCGTTAGGGGTTACGGTGTAGTCTGTATTTCTAATAAGCCCTACAGGTCCCACATTTATTGCAATGGAATCAATATCAATCGACAATTCAGGTCCCGGTGTGTCCAAAATATTAAACAATGTATAGTTCTCTTCTTCAAGATTGCTCGGTAGTTTTGCGGTGATCTCATAGGTAATCGTATCACCAATGTTAGCCGAATGAACTAAAGGTGTACCATTCACAGATGTTCCGCCGATAATCTCTTTTTCAATCGTTGCGTCTGTAATGATATTTTTCGGCTCTGCTACAACATCATATAGCCAATTTTGCCCATTAACACTCATAGGGATAGATATCAAGAAGTTATTCGCGTTAATCGCACCAGCAGGAAGTTCAGTTTCTACCGCCAGATAAAGGCCGAGTGGCAAGTTTTGGAAAGTAGTGCTGCCATCTTCGTCGGTTTTTTGAGCATGCGATGTTAAATCAGCCAAATCGACCGGATCAAAGTCTGCTGCTGTGGTAGCTGAAGTAATTGTCATACCTGGTACCAAAGAATTATAGACGATAGATACATTAGGACCTGTTGTCTGGGTAATATTAGCAACATGGTAAATGGTATACTCTACGCCCTCAAGAGGGTTTCTGTTTTTATCCGTTTTAATGATTTCCAAACTACCAGTTGTTCGATCTGGATCCCAAGTTGCTGCAAGCGTGTTGGTTGAAAATGCACTGACTGCTATGAGCAAAGTAAGGATTAAAGCTGTGATTTTTTTAGTATTCATGATAGAATCTCCTTTTTAATTTTATTGGATTTGTTTTGTTTTCTATAATATAAGTGAACACCGGCTGCCAAGCAGATGATTGCAAGACCGACAATTGTGTATATCCAAGGCATATTGTATCCTGATTCCGGCAACTCGAGTACAGCAATGTCAGTGACGTTATAAGTCAAGTCATAGTAGTAATAGGTGATTGTACCATCATCGTTTTCAACAGCATCGCTATAATCTGCCTCAGGTATTTCATCACTTCCTAACGTTATCTCGTAGGGAATGAATGTCTTGATCGGTTCTTTAAGTAAGGAGTAGGTCACTCCCCCCACCGTTGGGGCGTATGTCTCAGTGATGCGATACTCATTTTCAGGAAGGCTTTCAAATTTCAAAACACCGCTACCTGCAGTTTCTTCACCTGCATAGTCCGCATCAGCGTCTATCCATTCACCATCTGTACTATCCCACCGAATCGGAACCCATCCAGAATAATCTTTACGCTCCAGCAAGAATCTTGCTCCGTTAAGCCTCTGATTATTTTCTCCATATTTGTTGATCGTGATAGAACCAACATTTTCATTTTCCCATTGCGCATAGACAGTAATGTCGCTTGTTAGTAATTTTAAATCCTCAGTGGTGTAGGATTGGCCACTCCCATCAGGCTGAGTGTTCCACTCTAAAAACAGGTAACCAGCATTCTCGGTCATCCCAGTTTGTTCCCATGATAAAATGGTATGAGCTTCTTGTGGATATAGATAATCCCCTTCATGTTTTCTTCCTGTCTTATCGTTAGCCTCGTAGACGATATGATGTGTTTTGCTGTTGATATCATCATTATTAAGCGGATGATTGTGAATACTTGCGGATGAAAACTTGATATTTGAATACCACGCTACAGCATTTGCATGAGGATGATAGTCCTGAACCGACTTGTTATCACTAAATTTTGTGTCCTCATCCATCATGAGATTGCTGTAATCCATCTGGGGATCAGGTGAGAAAACAATATCGGTAAAAATACCACCACCATCCATTACGGCTGTATTGTTAGTAATAGATGCATTTTCGGTGTTGATATTACCAGATGTTGTAACGTAGACACCGCCACCGTTATTGGCAAGATTATCGCTGATTTCTCCGCCATTTACAGTAAGCGTACTATATGTAATTACGCCTCCACCAGTATCTTCAGCCGTATTTCCATTGATGATTGCATCACGCCCCATGATCATGGGGCTATTCGTATAAACCCCACCGCCAGCAATTGATTCATTAGCACTTATTTTTCCACCATTCATATAAAACATTCCAGTAGAATTACCGCCAAAGGATACACCTCCACCATTGGTTCCACTCTTATTTTCTTCAATCTTTGCGCCATTATTCATCATTAATGTGCCTGTTGTAGAATATAAACCGCCTCCGCTGCCGGGGCTTATATTATTGCTAACGAGTGCATCATCATCCAGGGTAGTTGTAGCACTTCTCATATACACACCACCGCCATTGCCATCTTCTCCAACAACGCTGTTATAGATGACTTTTCCACCGTTCATGTTAAACATCGAATTATCGTTAAGAAACAGACCACCACCGTTTTCGCCCGCTTCATTGTATCCGATAGCAGCATCATTACTAAGAGAGAGGATCACAAAATCATTTAGGAAAATACCACCACCATTGGTGAGCGCTATGTTAGGTTGCTCTTTACTACCAACAATAGTATCGTTGCCGCTTATGTTAATTAAAGCCATACCATTGCTTGCACTCCCCATTCCCCATATTCCACCACCGTTATTTGCTCTATTATCGACTATTTTGCCGCCGATCATGTCGAATGTGGAATCGGAACTAGCTAAGTGTATGCCTCCACCGTTAGCTACTGCTGTGTTATTGCTGATTTCTCCACCATCCATCATAAAATTGCTACTACCATGCACATATACACCGCCACCCATTTCTGATGTATGATTGGAGATCTTTCCGCCACTCATATTTAACGAACCTCTATTCACCAGTACGCCTCCACCTCGAACATTAGGCACGCTATGGTTATTGTCTCGGATCTCTCCGCCATGCATGGAAAATGTGGCTCCTAAATTGGCGGTTGCAACGCCAGTTAAAGCACCATTAACAACTACACCACCGTTACCGTTTGTGGCATTATTTTTTTCAATAATTTTGTCTTTTCCTGTATCGATCATTTCAAATACTCCACCAGTTCCTATGTATACACCGCCGCCTCCGGTGTTAATATTAGTTGCTGCAGGAGTAGTGTTAAAGCTTCTATTATCACTGATAAGCCCACCACGCATTTCAAATCTGGCCAACGTGCCGAGAGCTGGCGATGCGCCTTGCTGTGCTCCCAGTCTTGTCACAAATACACCGCCGCCATTTGCTGTATTAGCGTTAGTACTTGGGTGGGAGGCACTGTTACCATAAATTTCTCCATCGTCCATGATAAACGTAGCACCGTTTCCTACGAACACACCGCCTCCATTAGCGGCGATAGCGTTTGCACCGGATAAAGGAGAAGTACCTGCTAGCGAGCCACCGCTGGCATTTAGCAATGAACCACTGGAACGATTATCATATATAGACCCACCATACATTTCAAACCTAGCAGCAGGAGATGTAAGGTAAACACCGCCACCATTAGAGATCATATTGGCTTGGTTATTTAAAGCCGCAGCTGTAGTCCCAGTCGCAGTACTAAGCGTAGTAGTCCCTACACTACTAATATTGTTATAAATTTCTCCATCGTACATAATGAATGTAGCGTGGTTATCCGGATTTGCAATCTGGGCAACTGTAGCGGCATTGAAGCCTATTGCAACACCACCACCATTGCCTCTTCCCATGACAGCAGCAGTACCGTTATTGGCAGAGCTCATTCCACCTCTGGCTATGTTGCCATGGATTACACCACCATACATAATAAACTTTGAGTTTATTCTATCTACGAATACACCGCCTCCGTTACGCCAAGCTCTGTTTCCGGTAATTTCCCCACCATACATGTAAAACTCACTGTTAGGTTGTACGTGTACACCAGCGCCATTTTGAAAAGTAGAATTATTTCTTAACAATGCACCATCATCCATATAAAGCTCGCCACCAGGCTGAACAGCTATACCTCCACCCATAGAGGCCTCCGTATTGGCTAGTGCTACAGTCCGGTTCAATTCAATATTTTCCAATATCAGTGTTCCATTAACTGCAATGTGTCTATCTACAGAGGTGGTTGTGTTGTTTTTGCTTACTGCAAATCTTGTATTATTAACGTTGGGTGCACTGGTAATCAGAACGGTTCGACCTGCGGGAACTACAGATGATGTACCTGTAGTAATATTTAAGTTACCATTTACAAATATTCGTCTGAAACCAGTGGTACCGTTAAGTGCACTATTTGCGCCACTAATCGCATTATCTAGATCAGCTATAGTGCTTACTGTGCGGTCATGCCAAGGAATATCTGGATCATTCCACCATCTATCTTGCGAACTAGATAACTCTGGTGTCCCAATATTTTCTGGCGGTTCTTCTATGTTTTCTTCTTCTGATGTTTCAATATTTTCTGGAATTTCTTCCGTATTTTCCTCTTCTGGTGTTTCTAGCGAATCTGGCAACTTTGGTATTTCAACATTTTCTGGAGATTCTTCTGTATTTGCTTCTTCTGTCATTTCCATCTCCATGCTAGATACTGAGGTACTCCCCCATGATAGCAGCAAAAATAAAATCAACGTATACTTTACCAATGACCAGAATAGCGTTTTTTTCATTTCTTCGCTCCTATCGATAGAGAATATTTGCCTATATTCCATAGCTTTTGCTATGTATTGCAAATTATACTAAGGCCAAATTACTAAATTTTTCTAAATAAAAAAGGTCTTGGGAATCAATCCCAAAACCTTTAAAACAAACGTCCTTGTTTTACTCAATCATAGTAAATATCTCCTGCATAAACCTTTTCAACTTGCTGATCTTCCTTCTCAACTAATAAAGCACCATCATCAGCAATAGCAACTGCCCTACCGATCAATTCTTCATTAAGTGTGACAACTCTAATCTTTTGTCCGATAATTGGCGCATATTTCTCCCAAAGACTTTTAATACCTGAAAAGCCTTCTGCAAGATAAAGATCATATAGTTGCTCAAATCGATTCAATAGCTCACTAGCTACTAAATCACGTGAAAAATCCTTGCCACCTGATATTCGCATCGAAGTAGCAATACCTGCTATTTCTTGGGCAAAATCGATTTGCTCGTGATGAACATTAATTCCAATACCTGCTACAATATAAGCTACTTGCTGAATATCAGCTTGCATTTCGGTTAAAATGCCAACAATTTTCTTACCATCTACAAGACAATCATTAGGCCATTTGATTGTTGCCTGTATATTAAAATCTCTTAGCGTTTCAACTACACTAACAGCAGCCAGCAAAGTAAATTGTGCAGCCTCAGTTGGTGAAATATTTGGCTTTAAAATTAAACTAAGCCATAAGCCTAAATTGGGCTTGGATTGCCAAGGTCGTCCAAGTCTCCCTTTTCCACCTTGTTGCTCGTTGGCAATAACAACCGTGCCATGCTTGGTAGTTTCTTCTGCCGCCAACTGTTTCGCAAGGTTCTGTGTTGAATCAACTACATCTCGATAAACAATCTCTTGACCAATATGTTTGGTTTTTAGATTCATCAAAATATTAGCAGGTGAAATCGGATCGATTGCTTTAATTAAGGTATACCCACTATTCGTTTGGCTACCAATTTCATAGCCCTGCTTTTTCAATTGATTGATCTGCTTCCAAACAGCTGTGCGAGAAATGCCTAGTGAATCAGCTAACGTTTGGCCGGAAATCGCTTGGCCATTAGCTGATTGTAATAAAGCTATAATTTTTTCTCCAGTAGATTTTGTTTCACTAGCCATTCATAAATCAATCCTTTCTCATTAGCTACCTGATTTTCTAAAACAGCAACAGTAATTTGATCCAATAATTCCTTAATCCAAGGGCCCGGCCTCGCATCATACCATTCCAACAGCAAATCTCCATTCACTGCTAAATGATGAACACTTTGAATTGGAAAAGAGGCAAATTGTTCTGTCACAATTCCTGATATTTCAGTTTCTGTTTGTAAAGCGATTATCCGTTCAACAGCTAAAGATACCTCAAAGCCATTATCAAATAGTAATTTCTTCTGCCAATTTACTTGTTTTACCTGCTCAAATAAGCGAATTATCGCACTAACCTGCTTAATTTGCCTGTTAGTACATTTCCATTGTTTCATAGTTACAATAGGATCAAGCTGTAATGCTAATAATAAAAAAGCCCACTTTTCTTCTAATGTGTTCAGTTTATGTAATGGCAAAGCAAACAAATTTTCCAATCCAAAAAGATATTTAGTTAAATTTGTTTCAATCATTGACTCAAATGCTAGTTCACAATATTCTCCAAGTAAACATTTCTCAAACTCCACTGTTTTTCGCTCTTGAGAAATATGCGTAATATTTGCAGCTAACTTTTTAATTGCAACGCGCGTATCACTATCTAAGCGAAAACCTAATTGACTTTGAAAGCGAATCGCTCTTAACATTCTTAAAGCATCTTCTTTGAAACGCTCACTAGGTTCACGCACAGCACGAATCACACCATTTGCGATATCTGCTTGTCCATCCCAAAAATCATAAATTTCCTCTTCGGTATCCATTGCCAAAGCATTCATTGTAAAATCTCTTCTTGCTAAATCCTCTTGCAAATTTCTAACAAATTGAACCGTAGTAGGTCGTCTGAAATCAACATATTCACCATCAGTACGAAAAGTCGTTACCTCATAAGCATCATCTTGAAACAGCACAACAACTGTACCATGCTCAATACCAACATCAAATGTTTTTGCAAATAGCTGCTTTACTTCAAGCGGCGTAGCGGACGTCGCAATATCAATATCATGAATCTCTCTTTGCATCAGATGATCACGTACACAACCACCAACAAAATAAGCTTCATAACCGGCAGTTTCAAGTGTATGCAAAACAGGAATCGCCTTTTGGAAAATCTTGTTCACGCTAATTCTTCCACCTTTCCTAAGGCTTGATAGTACAACGCTTCATATTGAGAAGTAATTTTTTCAGCATGAAAATTACACCTGACATGCTGAATTGCATAGTTAGCAAAACGACGATGCAAAGCTGGATCGGATAATAATTTCACTAATTTCTCACTAGTAAGCTGGGTATCACCAATCGGTACTGTAAAACCATTTTTCCCATTGATAATCACTTCCGGTATGCCACCAACCTCTGTACCAATGCAAGGCACACCACAAGCCATAGCCTCTAGCAATACTAAACCAAAACTTTCCTTTTCAGAAAGCAACATAAAAACATCAGCAATTGAAAAAATCTCCTGCACATTTTCTTGCTTACCAAGCATAATCACTTGATCTTCAATGCCTAAATCTTTAACTAAATGATAGATAGATGACCGTTCTGGCCCATCACCAACTAGTAATAACTTTGCTTTAACCCGGGTCAAACTTTGTGCAAATACCCTAACAACTTGATCAATTCTTTTAACAGCACGAAAATTAGAAGCGTGCAACACCACTTTTTCATTTGCAGCAATACCTAATTCGCCTTTTAACCCAGAAGAACCAGTAGCAAAACCATCGGCAATAAAATTATACACACGTGAAATTTCCTGATTTGGCCGAATGACATCATATGTCTCTCTTACTAACGAATCGGAAACTGCAGTCACAATATCTGATTTTTCAATTCCAAATTTAATCACTTCATGTAGCGAAGCATCATAGCCTAACGTGGTAATATCTGTTCCGTGTAAAGTCGTAATCACTTTGAGCTCTTCGCCAACCATCAGTTTCGCCAGAATAGCGCACACAGCATGTGGCAATGCATAATGTGCATGAATAATATCCAGCCCTTCCAATCGAGCAATTTCAGCAATTTTACTAGCCAATGCTAATGAATAGGGTGGATACTGAAAAACATCATACTGATTTGTCTCTGCTTGATGAAAATAAATATTAGGATAACGTTTATTTAAACGAAATGGCGTGCTGGATGAAATAAAATGAATTTCATGCCCTTTCTCAGCTAATGAGATGCCTAATTCAGTCGCCACAATACCAGAGCCACCAACAGTTGGATAGCAAACGATACCAATTTTTAATTTTTTCACCAAACGCACCTCTTATAATCGGGCATCCGCGAGCAGAAATTCTGCCTTAATACTGCGTTTCTAAACGCTCGCTCCTGCACCTT
>Ga0131853_10009837_pt1 | contig 17491 bp, 14 predicted proteins | sample TergutLab28metaG_FD_92764 | JGI IMG/M metagenome (GOLD analysis project Ga0131853, IMG submission 92764) | Labiotermes labralis P1 segment gut microbial communities from Petit-Saut dam, French Guiana - Lab288 P1 (version 2) (version 2) | ecosystem: Host-associated > Arthropoda: Insects >... | reverse complement strand
CTGAAACTTGGACGGTTCGGACAGTAGATCAGAAACAGCTGGAAAGTTTTGAAATGTGGTGCTGGAGAAGGATGGAGAAGATCAGTTGGACCGATCATGTGAGAAATGAAGAAGTATTACTTAGAGTCAAGGAGCAGAGGAATATCCTGCATGAAACAAGTAAATGGAAGGCTAAATGGATTGGTCACATTTTGCATAGAAACTGCCTTCTACAATGGGTTATTGAAGGAAAGATAAAAGTGGTAGAAAAATGAGGAAGAAGACACAGAAAGCTACTGGATGACCTTAAGGGGGGAAAGGATACTCTCATTTGAAGGAGGAAGCTCTAGATAGCACTATGTGGAGAGCTCGCTTTTGATGAGGCTGTGGACCTGTCATAAGACAGACTACTAAATGAATGAATATAAGTGGAGTGGAGGTAGGTTTCACATTCTTAATCTCCAGTGCTTGACAAGCTTTGAGGTTAGTTACATGCTCTAGTTGCAGGTACTGACTGGCAGGGATGGGTGGACCCACAGCTATCCTGGACACTGATATAAACACCGAATTCCATGCTGCAAATTAAATTCTGATCAACCAGCTAACAGCAATCCTCTTTACCAACTTATGCTGCTTCACATTGGAAATCCATTCCAGCAGAAGCTAAAAGAGACTGAATAATAAAAATATTAACTTATGCTCTACACACATTGAATTACACCCATTTAACAGACAGTTAGTGCTGTAAGATCTGTAAGTAATGTGCCATGCTTTAGAGTCCTTTTCCAATAAAAGTTACTCATGTGCTATACACAACAGAACACGTATGGCTCATGTAATTGTTATGAACGTAAGATCTTCTACTCATAGAATTCAGTTATTATCTAAGGTGATTAAAATATATGTATCACTTCAAGTTTAGTTGATCAGAAAGTGGGTAACTTACAAAAATTCTGTAACACGTATCTGCCAGGGGAGGAAGCCATATGTAGAACACACATCTCCACAGATAAGAGCAAGTTCAGGATCTGGAATGTCCAGTTCTGCCCGTAAATGTTCATCTATTAAGTCTTGATTGACGTCTGTTGCCCTCATGTGACCAGAGACAGCAGATTGGCAGAGGCTCTTTGTGAGCTCTACCAAAGCCCCTTTGCCATCACTCAAAGAAAAGATATTCAAATGAACCTTTTGTGCTGATGTAACACCTGAAATGAAAGTTTCATGTGAAAATACTAAGGTTTCTTCGGTTTATTCATTTGGAAAAGCAATAGTATTTACTTTAGAACATTTGTTTATGTTACTATCACAATGAAGAGCCATAATGAAACACGTCCCACATATCAATAAACTCCTTCCAGTCTCTTAGAAATATCCTCCATCAGTATGATGGTATTTCTATGCCACTGGCTCAAATATTTTACAATGAGCTGAGATGACTCATTTAGCGAAATAATGGCTATGAGTAGTGTGAATGGAGCTCACATTCTCTTAAGAATAAGGATTTTTCTGTTTACCAACACACACACACACACCCAGCCCCTAAAATGATGATTCTGATAATCCTTCCCTCACAATCATAAGAGGAAGTTACATCTATGGCAAAGGCCTGGAATGATTAAACTTCATGCCATCTGTAAATCCTCACAAACAGGAGAAATTTTACCTTTTACAGTGTTCTGTTTATCCGATTATTTTAAAATACTGTATTTACTACTGCAATTTGAATCAAATGAGATAACAGTACAGTATGTTCGGCAGGAATACCTTAAGGCATCACTCCACATGTGCATGCAGGGGCTGAGAAAAGCCCAGGAATCTCAGTCTAAGCTGCACAGCATAGGCTGGGAAACAATATGGGCCTCTCATAACCACCAGACATATTACTGCTATGACAACCCACCTGTGCCATAATTTCTGATATTCTCTGCCATATGTCTGTGGTTTAGCCACTGTATTCAACATAATCTGGCTTTGTTGAGGCATGAATTCAGTAATAATGTTAAATAATTAGGTTACTTTGAACCACTGGTGTTATATCTTGTAACTATAAGGTAAATGCCAAAACCACATAAGCACCACATTAAATGCATATAGGGGAATGTAATAACTGTACACATTGTATTATCTCAGCAAAAAACAGTGATGGTCACCTTCACATTCACCCTGGAGAAATGGGGTGGTAGCTGGAATGGATGTTCTGAACATGGAAGTAAAGAAAAAATCCAAATTTTTTAAATCGAACTCCAGTTATCCAGCTTGATTAAGGCTTGTTAAGCAAATACAAACGATGAATTCTAATTAAAACATTAACAGAAACACAGGGTATATAATACATACTGTAGACACACACCAGTGTGACTGCAAAACATTATACTTCAACTACAATTATACCTTACCATTTTTTGTTCCATTCTTTTGTATTAACTCATGTGTTTTGGTTTTCTTTCCCCATGTGATGTTCTCAATATGTCCTTTCCTTATTTCAGAAATTACTTTGAATAATTCCGCTTCATTATTCTTCAAATTTCCTGTAATGAAAGATAAGAATGCTCAATATTTCTGAAAACAAGCCTATCACGAGCGTTATTACACTGATATAGGCAGAACTTAAATGTGCTTCGGCAAGCATTATGCTAAAAACTTATGGCTTCAATGAACAGTGATGGTATAAAGGTCAAAGAATATTCCATACCATGATGATCATAGAAGCTTACGAACGAAATCCCTGCTGCTATGCACCAAACAGCTATATTTGCCAGATCCCTGTAGGATATACTTTCATTACCTAGAATGACTACTAAATGTGAAGGTATTTTATCATATAATTTCACATGTCTTGAAATACGTTCAAGTTCATCTTCCACATATTTCTTACATAAGAGATCTTCTAGCTTTCTACGTAAATAAATACACACACATCCTGCGTAGTGTACAGCCGATACCAACACATGCAACAGAGTATACGCAATACGAAACAGAATGAACATCATACTTTCTGACGAAAGAATGTACAACGACCATAATCGCACCGGATCCCACAATCATACGCAACCGCGACAACACCACCCTTCCTCACCTCTACCTCACCGCGACACACGAGAGCAGAGCTCCCTACACATGTACCACGTCCCCTCTACTTCCAACGAACTCATGACATCTACCACGCCAACCCACCACAGTGCATGAAACTTTATGGAGAAAGAAATAGAAAGATTTGGACAATTCACATTACCATTTTCATTTTATAAAGTACAACGTATAACTTTTTACATGACGTGTTACTTTTTACAATACATAACTCTATACGTAGTCTAAATGACCCGAAAACATTAACAATTCATTTCTGTTACGTTTGCGAATCGTGGTTATGACACTGCTGATTAGTACAACTGGAGTCACGATATTGCATTTGGAATAAGGTACAGTATTATGTCATGGAAATAAGCGAACGATCAGATTATTACATTTAAAATTTAAAAGTTTACCGTAACTTAAATAGGCTTCTCTTACCGCTAAAAATTTTTAACAATATCACTAGCAATAAAGTGAGTCGATTAGAGTAGTGTCTTTTTCGTTCTTTATGTGTGTGGTGAAAGAAGTGGAAATCGTAATTGCGGGCGAAAACTACATTTGTTTCAATTGTAAAGTCTTCAGAAGCCGTTAATAATAAAGAGGTACGTGTTACTTTGATTCGCCTTGAATTCGTTTACAAGTTTGTGGCTTTTTTTTGCGAATTCTGATGTCCTGACCACGTGCATTATTAGTACAAGTCGCATGTATTGAACCTAAGTATGTCGGTGTAGACGACCATACAACGCGTAACAACCAGTAATTTCGAAGTGAAGAGAAATTAGACGGGAAAGAGCTGTCTTATTTATATTACTCCTGCACCGTAAAATTGTGAACCTGATAATCCAAATTGGGTACCGTCCCATGCGTCTTAAATCTCAAGATTTTGTTTTTAAATTGTCGATCGTAACAAATGTAACAAGAAGGTACTAAGTTCAGAGGTGTATGCAGTGATGCAGGAAAGTTGTCATGCAGTGGCATTTTACCTGCGAACAACAAATTTTTATTACAAGTGAAAGCTGACGAGAATAGTTTGGAACGGAGTGATGAATATTCTAGTTGTCTGGGCTGTGGTGATGTGTGTTTTGGTGTATAGGTAGCAGCGTTTCAGAGGTTGCTGCCACCAGCTTCGTAAGGGTGTACCACCCTGAAGGTGGCAGCAGTAAGCTATTTTGAAACGTCGGTACTAATATATATCAGTCCGTACGGCGTCATAGCCAGGATGATTTGAATCTTCATCATTCCTCATCAAAATCGCACTGGGAACACAAATCTTGCAAGTTGTATTATGTTAGTTTTGTGCCAGGGCATAATTTCTATACTTTAGATATGCCTGTCTCATCAGATTTTAAATTAGGTTAAGTTGGTGTTTGCACATTCATTTTGACATCACTGTATGCTTGCCTACAACTATGTTTTCTCTTGGGTTTGATTGTATTGGCATTGGCTTTGTGCATAGAGAGTAAGTTAACACTACTCAGTTTTGCAGAGTTGTGTGGGGATTAGATTATAGCTGTTCTCTGTTGCCAAGAGTTGATCATATGTTAACAGCTGAATTCGGAACAAGTTATTTGAGGTTAGGTGGACTGTGATATCTACATATTTCACAGCTGTAAGTGATTCATCAAATGGCAGCACTGTGCCTCATAAATAGGACTGTTCTTTGGAATATAGAAGCTGTAACATTTTGAGTCTCGCAAGCATGTGGTATCATGTCTGTATGCCTGTCATCATTCTGCCCTCCACAACCAGCTTTATTCATATGCAGATAGCATTGGGTTTATGTGCCTTGCAGTCCACACATACATTCTTTCTGTCTCTCCCTCACCCAAGCGCATGCACACACACACACACACACTCTCTCTCCCTCTCTCTCTCTCTCTCACGCTCTCTTACTCCTCCCCCCCCCCACCCCCCAGTGAACCTGTGCAGTGGGAATTATAATGTGCTAGAGGGACATGAAATATTGGGGTGGTACTGGATCTTAACAATGTATGCAACTTTTAAATTAGTGTTTAAAATGAAAAACACTTAGTGGCTTTGCACTTCCTGCTTATCATTCATGGGCTGTGTGAAATCTTGTGTAGAGATACAACAATTTTTATGTGTTAACAGTTACAAATGTGGCAGCAGTATGAATGTTTAAGGTTATATTTGGCAAATTGAATGTAGTCTGAAGGGATACTGGTGAAAACAGTGAATAAATACCTAAATTATATGATTACTAATATTTTGTTGTTGTTACTCTGGCTTGATGAATCCGAGAGAAAGTCTGGCCCATATACTGTCAGAATTGTGGATTAGTGTGTTTACAGAGGGTTTGAATGAAATATGTACCTGACCTAACTGGAAGATGCTTCAAGAAAAAATAGTTTTTTTGTGAGATGTTGTATTTTTCAAAATATATGTTAGAGTAACTAGATACATTATTATAGAGTGCATGGTGTAAACTTTCTGACTGCAGATAATTAGTACATTATATAATGTATTGTCATTATTCATTCTGATAATTCCAAATATCATTAATTGCTTGAAAACAAATTAAGTAATTGGAAAATTGATTAATATTGGGGTGCTGGGTTAGCATAGGTGGTGTTAATAATGATCCTGTTGGCTGGACAGCTGAGGAATGGTTCAGTTTGTTTGAGAGACAAGAGATTTTTACCTTCTCTATAGTGTCTAAACTGACTGGGGCCCATCCAGCCTTGTCTTCAGTAGGTACTTTTACTGGGGTTTAAGCAGTTTGGACATGAGCTGCTGAGGTTAAGAATGAGTCCAGGTGTTCTCCACTACTTAGTGTGCCAGTAGTGCCCACACCCCAGGCACAAGGTCACTCATCCAACTAAATTTTGTATGGTGGCAGTTAGCTATGTGTGGGTCCTTAATATTGAACTGACTGCCTTTTGTCCTGCACCTAAAATTTTCAGATGGCACCTAGAATTTTGAAAAGTGTGTAGACACCTGTTCTATGTTTTTGTGCAGGGACAGCTGTTACTTTGAATGTTGAAGTCTTCTGGGTTTTTACTCCATTTAAATTGGCAAAGAGTTAACTGATGTTTTTGGTACTCTGTTCTCTTTGAATATTGGTAGTTTTACTGATCAGTACAGTATAACAATCCAGATGGCTTGAATCTTCAACAGCAGTGCTATGCGTATCTCAAATCTTGAACCTTAATTTTTATTACTATTGATGAAAATTGTTAATTGTATGAATATGAACATCAGTATCACCATCATTGTCTTGAACCTCATTTGCAACCTCTTCTGATGTTACTCTGTGATGAAAGGTCCGCAGTACAGGTGGCCCAAATCGGATAATTGACTGAATGCCATCTTACTCTAATGTTTTAATCATTTTGGTTTTTGGTTATTCCATTGGAACAGCTCAACAGTGTTGTGCATTACAGGCTTTCTACCTTTCCCTTACTACAAACATACTTATTCAAAGAATGCATGTTATTTAATTATACCTGTCACAGTTCTAAACTGGAATACTTTCCATATTTCCACTTTTTGCTTGGCCATGGTTAGACTTTGCCTGGCAAACACATTCATGTTACAAAGATGTTTTGTTTTGTCTCTGTCAGTCCAGTGACACTGAAAATATGATTAATTATACCTTTGTTATTGGTTCTGCCCTCTGTCCAGGAGTGTAAAGAGCTTAATCTTCCAGTTACACCAAAGCCAGCCTCGCATTGAAGAAATGTGTGGCCTGGCACAAGACACTTTAATTCTCTCAGACCAAGCACGTTCAGTCATGTATCACCCGTGATCCATTATTGTGACAGTGTTCTGCCAAGTTCACGAATAACTGTTGTCAGTTGGCTTAGTGATTGGGAAATATGAGAGTGTGGCTCTCAGTAAACAGCTAGCTCTTACATCAATGGCTTTTGAAGTTTTCTGGTGACTGAGGAATCGTCACTGCTGATAAGCATGCCTACACTCAATGTCTGTACTTGTCACTGGTCAAACACAGATTGTTGGGTGATTATGCAAACAATGTCTGTTGTAAGTCACAAAATATGGTATCTTTTTACTAATATGAAAGCATGCTGTTGGTAGTAGCTAGGTTGACAGAACTTCTCAGCAACTACCTTCTCTTTTCCCAGAAAGTATTCTTTTCTGTTGTTAAATGAGATTTCCCCTCCATTGAAATATAATGATGTATTTCTTTGCCCTATGATTTCTTTCAAATTGCTGTTCATAGTAGCTTATCATTTGCCTGTTTCTACCATGCAACATCTCTTTTCTGTTGGTTTCCAGACCACGTTGTTACAGGTCCACTGGGTTAAGCCCATATTCTGCTGTTGTCATTAAAATTTGAAAAGTAAATACACAACTAGTTCCACATTACCGGTTAGTGGTTAAAATCAACACTTACAGATTTTATGTATTATCAGTTCGCTTTAGGATTTGTATTTTGTACAAAAATGAACTCTGATGCTTCTTTTGTTTAGCTTCTCAATTACAGACATGGCAGTGTTGTGAAAATTTGATCTTTGTTGGGTAAATATAACACATTTTGGTCTGCACTGCAGAAAATTGTATGCTGAAAGTAATCACTAAGTTGTTTAATCATTAGTTAATAGTTCATTTTGGCCTTACTGTATGATTCAAGCATGTGAAGGGAAATAATTCTAACACTGGAACATCATGCTGTTTTAAGGAATTCAATAGTGAAAGTGAAATTCTGAAAGTTATTGTTTTAAATATGACCTGTGCTTTTTAAGGTTAAAAAATGCCATACATGTGCAGGCACATAGAAGAGTATTACAGTGATGTCGAAATTAAAATAATCCAGTGAAACGAACAGCTGACCGATGGACTTCCCACAACAAACAGTGAAGTAGTGAAGAAGGTATATGTTTTTCTGTTTCCTAAACATTTTTTTGTATTTTTTAGATTTGAACACAATGCAGCTGCATGTACGAGGGCAGGGCAACCATGTTGTAGAATGTGAAGGCACAGAGACTGTTGGCCAGATTAAAGTAAGTTATTTGTTATATTTTTATTTACCTGCAACTATATTGCTGTTGGATGTGTTGTCCTCGACATTCAGTTGGAACATACAAATTTTAATCTGATTTCACACAGTTGGGAAACATTAAAATACAATAAACATGCACACTGTGAGGCATTTATGGGTTGTCAGTTACTTTTGTCTTGATAGCATGCAGTTTATAGGGTACTGTTTTGGGTGCCTTCATGATGTGAAAGGTTGGGAGAGTGCACCTGTTAGCTACATCATGTCTGACCATCCACATGTAACAATGTGTGAGTCATTGACCAGATGGAGGTTTACTGATGTTTGTAAATTAAATCAGAGGTTCAAAAATCCCAGATATCCAGTCACCAAGGCAACAGTTTTGTAGACTGGCACCTCATATTGTCAGCATTATGACTGTAGTTTTTTTCCCCCTCACATACAGGAGTGTGAGTTCACATGCACTGAACAGAAAGCACCAGATGACAGTGAGGGTGACAGTTCACCCCTGATTGTGGGTTCACAGTGTAGCAGTTGCTTTGTCACTGAAATTTCTGGCTCCTAGAACATGGAGGTGGTGTATAGTTTTTACATTATAGAAAAGCATGTCCCTGCAGTTGTCATTTAGATTAAGCACACCAAGTTTGACTGAAATGAATGATATTCAGAGAGAAAGAATCATCTATTTACCAGTATTATGTACACCAAAATGTGATTAATGAATACAGTATGTGAATGAATCTTACATATTATTCTCTTATCTATTAACAGTCTTGGAGTTACATTGCAGTTTGACCCTCTGCCAGAGTAGCTGGGAAATTTCTTAGCTTCAGCAGAAACCAACCAAGAATTATGACAAGGTTGCCACCAGGGTACTGTCATTTAAAATGATGTGTATTTAAACAGGCTGGTAGACAGTCCAGGATATGATAGATGCAAACAGGCATCTGAAATGGCCTCATATGTTCTTTATGACTGTGAGGCACTGGTGGAATTAAGATTTGGGCACCTGTTTGTCTTTTATTGAAACCAGGTGACTTTATCAACATATCTGTCAGGAACATGCTGCACTTTGTTCAGAGTGTGGGAGCTGCTGGATGCTTAAGTAAAGGGTTGCACAAGAGATAGGAAACAGTTGAGGTTTAAGGGTCATTGTGGTGCCTACCCTAATGTATTCTACAGTTCAGTTTTCAGATTTCATACCACTGTTTCAAGGGAAAACACCTGTATGTGAGATATGATGTGCCCATGATGGTGCCAGTAAAGATTACTGTCTCCTGGGATGTCATGATGGAATGTTGAAGATGGGTAGAACTTTTCAGGCGTTTGCAATGCGTGGCTGTAGAGCAGAAGGTGGTATGCTTTTGGGTTCTTGCACCATGTAGGGGTTAATGTTCAGATGCTTTTGAGGAGCGTAACTACATACATCTGAAGATGACTGAATTGGCTTCACTGCATCCTGAACTGATATGGAGGAAAATATTTTGTCCATTATGTATGGCCATTAGAGGTGGTTGGGCCCATGGCAGCTATATAGGACAGGAAGAGGCGATGAGATTGTCCTGAGCTAAACTGTCCTGAAAATCTTCATTCCCATTGGCTACATAACATAACAGAATCACAGTCCTTGCTCTTATATGTATGGATATTTATTTATTTATTTTGAAACATTTAGGTTTCTGTAGTAAAAAAGTAATTGTGTTATGAAAATTGCATAATACAAGAATCAGCATTTTCACCACAGCATGTATGAGGAGGCCAGCTGAAATACCTGCCTTAAGCTGACAAACTTGACTGGTTTTTAATGGTTTTCACAGTTACATGAGGTGGATGCCCATAATATACTCGTATGTCATGAATTAACCAACTAGGCCTACTTGGCAGTTTAAAGTTAAGACTGGTGACTGTTATAGGGTCCATTATTCATAGTAATGTTTTTGTAAAAGTGTTATTGTCAGTTGCAGAGGTCTCTGAACTTTGTTGTTGATTTTTGCAGGTACAGGTAGCTAAGTTGGAGAGTATCCCTGTGGAAGAAGTTTGCCTCTATTGCAGTGGATCTCCCTTGAGTGAAGATGTTCTTGTGGCTAGCCTGCAGTCCTTTAACATTGATGTCAATGTTCCTTTGAAGGGAGGAAAGGTGCATGGCTCATTGGCTCGTGCTGGCAAAGTCAAAGGCCAAACCCCTAAGGTAAGGGAGAATGACTAGTAAAATCTTGATTTTGAATATTTAAAGGGACTGCCTGAAATAAGCATATATTGAGGAGACTGTAATATTAAGGTATAAGGGAGGTAACTGTTGATAACTCCCTCATGAATGTTGTTACCGAGGCTGTATTATTTATCGGCTCCCTGAGCTTGGCAGCTGTTACAAAAGCATTATCACATATGAAACCTACATTTGCTGGAAATGTGAGAGTCCATTGTCCCCTCACAAGTTAACTTACCTTACTTCATAGAAGAGTCTTGTAAGTGCTGACCTTCATTCTCTAAGGAGGCCTTGCACCATCTGCAGATATTTCTGAAAGTTTAACAAAGCTGTTGTCTTGAAATATCAAGTTCTTCTTCTAATGTCGTCCTTAATTTCTTGCAAAGAAAATGTATTGCCCTGTATTTCATGCACTTTTCTTAATTTTCTGATTAGTGGCCTCATAATTAATTGTGCATTGTGGTTGTATTGGTTTGTTTGAAAAGCACAGGCCGTATGATATTTAGTGCATTCACTACACATCAGATTCCAAGGTTGGGGTCATGTAAAGGAACTTCATGAACTGCATGGGAGTTTTTGGAGCACCAATGTCTCTCATTTTGGCAGTTTATATCCCTCCTTAATTTAAACCATTCCTCATCTGAGGGAAACAGATTTTTGTGTCTTATTTTTGTTCAGCACTGAACCTATTCAGAATTTTTCTGCCATTCTTTATATTGTTCTGACACTGTTGACATGGATTATTTATTACATACTTCAGTGACAGTTCTTCCAAAATGCGTATTTTGCAAAAGTATAGCAAATGACCACTCATTTTTCAGCTAATTGCTTTTCAGTTGCACTGAGACCATCTGAGGTCTGTCTATAATGAAAGATAACTAACATGTAAGCAGCATTGACAGTAATGTCAACTGTCATGCAAGCAGATACCAGTGTCATATTTTCCTCTCCATGGAGACATGATAAACCACCCTTCTATACTGGTAAACCTTATATGATATGTACTTTTTCTGGTCATTTGCTTTGAGTACACACATTTACCAGATGTTCTCATTTACTGCACATGCACACATGTAGTGGTTATGGAAGGTGTAAGGTTGGACATTCTGGGCTGTTGTTTATATCTGGAAATTTGCATGTATGATACAGTAGTAATGTTGACATAACTAGAAATCCAAGCATTCTATGCAGTGTAAAATATGGTAGTCTGTCTTCTCATAGTAAATTGATAAGTACTGAACACACATGGGATACTCCCTAAGTCATGGCAGCTATTCTTGTGGTAAATAATGTGGCAGCCCATTACGCAGTATACATATTGAACAGCATGTGACATGTCAGTGTTACCATCAGACGGGGGTTTATGTACACAAGTGCACATGCATTGCATACACAGATGTTACCATGTTGGCATCCTCATTCAGAAATGGAAGTCTGAAGTGGAACAGCATTCAGTAGCTGTTGTTTGCAGTGGAAATGCGTGGGTATGCCAGGTGGAGCTATGTGAAACATCGGGTGATTATGCTGTACAGTATTGTGCAATTGCAAGGTGGGTACAGGCATGCAATGTCCAACGTGAACCGAATGTTCAGTGTGTTAGTGACCATAACTGAGCAGTGCGTGGAGGACGGCAGGCACTGTACAGTGTACATATTAGCTGAGTGTACAGGGATTTCTGGGTCTGCAGTGCTTTGAATTTTATGATAAAGCTTGAAAATGAACAGGATTGTTGCCCAAGTGGGTACCATCCTTTGAATGAGGTGCAGTAATGTTTGTGCTATGAGACATACCATATACATCTGGAATGATTTTGTCATGGAGGGGAAACCATGTTAAATCATGTAATTGCACTCAGTGAAACATGGCCAAGGGTCAATGAACCAGAACTCCAATGACTCTTCCAGATGGTGTCATGCACAGATACCTCCAGAACACAAGGTTCAAGAATGTCCCATCACCCACGTAGCTGATGATTGTTTGGGCATGTAATGTCGAAGGTTTTTCTTGTACGTTGTCTGATTACATAGGATAGCAGTGTGAATGTACATTTCTGCTGTGCCACCTGTGTCATGTTAGGAAGAATTTTCAAGGACTTCTGCACATGTTACCATCTTAAATAACAATCCTGCAGTCCACCTAGCAGACCATGTTAAGAATATGCTTCGGTTTTGGGGGTGGTTGGTGTTACAACACGCTCAGTCTTCTTTTGACCTCACTGATTGTGATCTGATTCCTAACCTGAAGCAGCCATTGCATCAGAAATGATTTGCATTTGAACAACAGTGTAGGAGGCACAGTTCAAGTATTGGACGATGTCATTGGTGTCCACTGGTATCCTCATTGTTGGCACTAAACTGAAGACAGCCTGGGGTCTACTTTGAAGGTTTGGACAAGTAGTTTGTGTTGTACAGTCCCATGCTCACATGTTTTGCAACAATAAACAGTGGAACAATGATTGAAAATGCTTGTAGTTTGGTTGCATCCTTCCAAGTGGGTCCATCATATTCCCATGTCTGGTGATTGACAATTGCAAGTGCATGCCACATGCTTTTGAATGTATAATGTACTCCATTTCATATGTTTACACATTTTGGGATAAGAAAGTTATCGTACCTGGTGGAGTGACTTGCGCACACTCTGTGTGTGTGTGTGTGTGTGTGTGTGTGTGTGTATGTATGTTACTTTTACTTGCAGTAGTACACTCATATTACATTTATGTTTCACAGGTGGACAAACAGGAGAAGAGGAAGAAGAAGACTGGTCGTGCCAAGCGTCGTATTCAGTACAATCGCCGTTTTGTAAACGTTGTACAAGGTTTTGGCCGCAGGAGGGGACCAAATGCTAACTCATAAATGAATAACTTGAAATGGAAGTTTGTTTGCTATCGAAATTAATTGAATGCCTTAATTTTGTAATATACTTCCACTGAGTCCTGTACAAGAGGAAGCTTGAAGAGATGTTTTCTCAGTGATTCAATTGAGTTATTGGTTGATTCCATAGGAATTAAATTATGGTTTATAATTTCGTAAGAAATGTTGTACAGGTCTTTGGAAAGGTCTTCACTTAATTTTGATAAAACATTCCTCTAATGGCTGATAAGAATTGTGTCATGTTCTTGCTTAATAAAACATAAGGAACAATGTGAAAATCACTCATTTTTACCCATGAGGAGTGGTCAGAAAGTAACTGGACTGAATTAGGGCAGAGACTGCAGACCTGCAGTTGTAATGTGTTTCTTACCTTTAGTTTAGCGGCCGGCTTATATATCCTTGTGAGCCTGCAGGCCCCATATAATAAAGTACCAATTCCCATACTGAGATTTTCCAGGTATATGATAAGAGTAAACTGGCTTTCCTTTAAATGCTTTCATTTATATACACAGGCATAGTAGAGTAAAGGTAAAATTCCAGCCCATGCCACGAATGCATATAGTGAGGGTAGATGTGTAATTCCACCGATTCTCAGCCTTGGCATTAGATGGTGGTGGCACATGCCCATTACAGTCAAATAGGAGACTTTTGACCAGGCTGTGGGCTGAACAGCTGAGGCATTGTGGTCCGATTCTGGGTAGGGAGTGTAAAACCATTTATTCTCCAAAAACATCTAGACTGGCTCTCAAATGAACTCAGCTTCCTATTCAGTGGTACTGGAGCCTTTTCCCCTAGGGCATTAAGTTGACCATGCACCTCCATTTGGTGCTGAGGTGAAGATGCATGGAGCTGTACCCCTACCACTGCCCGTGTGGTGGTCACAGTGATGACATTATGTTCGCAAGTTTTGAGGTTCTCACAGCAGTGTGGTTGAGGATTCCATTCTTTTGGGATATGACACTGCATTGCTAGTAAGGTACCATACATCCCATTTTGCCCAGATGTGTCCTCTTTTTTTTTTTTACCTCAATTTCTGTCTGGATGGGTTGTTATAAATTTGTAGAAATTTCCTTGTTCTTGACTGTTAGTTATTTCTTAAACCTCTTGCATATTTGAATGGTACTAGAAATGTAAAACAAATATTTGTACTACTTTTTAAGAAACATAATTATCATATTGTAGTAGCATTGTCTTATGAATTCAGCAGTTGACCTTTGAAATGTCTGAGAACACTTGGGTTTGGTAATCCTGAAAATTGAAACCAGTGAACAGTACACTTAAAGAATGCCACCTTTTGAATTTTCATCTATCTGTCAGTTTGGTCCACCAGTCACTGGTTTTCATTTCCCATATTTCCTTGTTGGTTGCATTGTCAGATATTAAATTCTTCTGATTCATAACCCTTTCCGCTTTCTTTTCCCACTTCGGGTTGTCCTTTTCATCTTCCTCCCACTGACCATGGCATTATTCAATTAGGTCATCTGATATTCTCCATCTGTATTTTGTGTCTACCATTGCAACATATTATTTTCCATGTTTTCCAAAATTGTTTGTGTTACTCCCATGTTTTCTCTGATTACTTCATTTCTTACTGTTAATAGTCCAGAGATCCTTGCACCTTTCTTTGAAAATCTGTTTTTCTACTTAGCAGTTTTTCTTTAACTTGTAATCCAGTGTCCATGTTTCCCAACCCTAACTTAAAATGCTTTCCTGTCACTGTGTAAAATATTAGTTTCTGAATTTCATATCCATGAAATTTAAGGAACTGTTGGCAGAGAAAGGGGGAGGGGGGTTTTTGTTTAATAAGGTTGTGACTTTTTGTATTTCTTCTTTTTTAACCTTCTTCCCTGCTGGTATGACCTCATTTTTATGGGCATTAGATGGGAAATGTCCTCCATGCTTGTGATGGATATACGACAACCCCAGCCACTAGGCCATTGGTTTCCGAGCAAGTGATTGCCTGCTGATGCAGCGTCATATTCCAGAAGATCCGAAAGTCAAAACTTTACTCTCGTTTAAGTAGGCTTATAAGTTCAGGTGGGAGGAAGCTTAATTTAGTTTTGAAAATAAGATACTTTGGTGTGATTTGGCAATAAGTTTTTTTTAAGTGTATATGTAGTTGTAGAACGTTTAGTTGTGTTTGTGCATGTCACAAAGACGTATGGGGGTATTGTCAGCTGCATGCCCCAGCTGCTTTACACCTGGAGATAGATCCCTTGGTGCCCAGTGAATGATGGCCTGAGAGGTAGTCTGGATGTTTGAAGAAGAGAAACATCTTTTGTCCCTGCCAAGAATTGAGCCTAAATTCCTATATTGTCCAGCCACATCACCTGGTTGCTGTACCAAATATGCTGGCCTAGTTTGAAGTATACATAGTGTCTGTTGTGTGTGTATCTCAAAAACCATATGATTTTGAACAGTATTCATTCATTCCATTGGTGTGTGCAGAATGCGACAATTCCTTGCTGTTCTCAGGAGCTTCTCCCATTCCTCTCTGTTATGTACTTTTTCCTGCCACCTTTCTCCATCAACTATTCTTCCATCCTCTCTCACCTCATCTTGCCATCTATTTCTTGGTCTCCCTCTCAATCTTATTGTTCCCAAATTCATATATAATACCCTTTTGGGAATTCAGTTTTCTTCCATTCTCTGTACATGCCCAAACCAACGTAATCTAACCTCATTTTCTCTATTATAGTAGCCTTTTTAACACTTGCATAAATTTCTTTATTGGTTAATATCCTCCAATTTTCTTTTTCTTTGTCATATACTGGGCCTAAAAATTCTTCTATACACTTTCCCTTCAAAAATGTTCACTTGCTTTTTATCTCTCTTTGTAGGTGTCCAAATTTCTGATGCACGTGTTAACATTTTGTCTATTATTGTGTTCTTTAGTCTTAATTTTGGTTTCTTTGATATGTTTTTATTTTTAAAAATTTTTTTAGTATAAAATTTGTTTTGTTAGTATTTTTTATTCTTTCTTGCAAGTATGTTTTGTTATTGTTATCTTCATTAAGTGCAACTCCTAAATTTATCTGTAGTCCGAAATTTCTGGCAATGTTTTCCATTTCTTCAAAAAGTTTTCTTATTTCTATTTTTATTTTTTCCAATTAATACAATGTCGTCTGTATAAGCTAATACATTCAGTTGTTCTTTACCAATCTTCACACCACTAGGAACTATTTTTATACTTTGTATCACTTTTTGTAATGCCAAATTAAATAATATTGGTGATAAAGTGTCACCCGGCTTCAAGCCTGTTTTATTTTCAAAAAAAAAAGATGATAATGTTGCTTCTATTCTAACTGAACTTCTTGTCTTTTGTACACGTTTTACAAATTTTTATTATTCTCAATAATCACCAACACATGCACACTTTTTCGTTTGACACTACAAAACTTTAATTTGTTAAAATAGTTAAAAATCTCCGACATGTTTTGGTTTACATTTAAACCATCTTCAGGGAGCTATTAGTTCATGCTAAAGTTACTTATCTCTTGTTGGGATGATGGTGTTGTAGAAGCATGTAGTCTCAACAGTTGCATCCAGCTGGCCACGTTTCTTAAGAGGAACATCTGATGAGGAGACTTGAGAAGATGACGGAGTTGAAACTGGGCCGCCTTTAATCTTAACTGCTGTTGAATTATCTGCCAATGGAGTTGAGGCACGACTGTCTGAATCCTTCACTCCACTTTCCAACTTGCATGTTTTTTTAGCTTTCTTTTTCTTTTGTGGTTTGGCTTTATGAGCTATCTGCAGTTCCTTCTGTTTCTGGACATTGGCCTCATTGTAGTTCAATACTTGACTTTCAGGCACCCATTGATCCCAGTCATGTTGAGATGCACATACACCATACACAGTTACTGGGAATGTTCAGCTGCCATTTAACTTGTGGGCATGATGAGCCTTTTGTTCCAACCAGCATAATGAATGTAGTATCTTATTTGGTCGTCCTTCATCTCAGCCTCCAGACATTTTGCTTCATAAATAAGTGGACCATGGAAACAAAGAACCTTCTCACCTTCCTGAAATTTGAATTTCGGTGGCATCATCACTACAGGTACAGGTTAGGAGCGTCCCCAATAGACTGTTTGCTAGTCTTGTAGCCCTTGCAGTTTTGAATACAATTTTTCTGACCACTCCAATGACGAAATCTTTTTGGCTACACTAAAACTCACTTGTAGTGCTTCTGAAAGGAACTTTTAATATATACGGCCCCTTATCCTTCACCGGCAACAGGCCGCCAATCTCGAAGACGCTACAAAAACACGCAAGTTGGAAAGTGGAGGGAAGGATTCAGACAGTGGTGCCTCCACTCCATTGGCAGATAAGTCAACAGCAGTTAAGATTAAAGGCGGCCCAGCTTCAACTCCGTCATCTTCT
>Ga0131853_10009836_pt1 | contig 17495 bp, 17 predicted proteins | sample TergutLab28metaG_FD_92764 | JGI IMG/M metagenome (GOLD analysis project Ga0131853, IMG submission 92764) | Labiotermes labralis P1 segment gut microbial communities from Petit-Saut dam, French Guiana - Lab288 P1 (version 2) (version 2) | ecosystem: Host-associated > Arthropoda: Insects >... | reverse complement strand
GGGAACGATTCAACGGCGATATTCATTTCATTCACGGACATGTTATAAGAGCGTCTTGCCGCCTGCAGTTGATTTTCCATCTTGGCCAGCGCTTCTTGCAGTTTCAAAAACTGTTCGCTAGCCTTCAAGTCTGGATAAGACTCCGCAAGGGCGAATAGATCAGTCATTCTCGCGTTAAGCTGGCTTGCCGCTTTCATATCAGTCATCGCCGAAGCCCTAAGCCGTGTAATCTCTGTCAAAACTTCCTGCTCATGTTTTACGTAACCCTTGACAACATTCATAAGATTAGGTATCAAATCGAACCGTTGTTGCAGATAAACGCAAATCACACTTTGAGATTTTTTCATAACGTTGCGCAGCTTAACTAATCTGTTGTACATTAAAATTATCGCAAGCACTGCTAGCCCAAGTGACCCAAGCACAATCCATAAAGTGTCCATTTTTATTCACGCTCTCCAAATTAAAATTATATCGCTGTCTCTTTTATCGACTTTGTTATAACTTGGTTAAATTTCGTTACAAATCTTAATGTTGACACGCAGCAAGCCAGAGAATCTTTGCACATGGGGTCGTGCATTGTAGGCTTGAACATTTTTCTGTTTCCTATACGCATCAACACATCATCGCCTTGCCAAAAAAAATCTAAATTAGTTGAGTCCGCCGAGGTTTTTTGAATATCAATAAGCTCGTTCTTAAAGTTTAACAGAAGCTCCATGACGTCCGCCGTCAGGTATTGCATTGCCGTTAGCTGGTCATTGCTTCCGACTAAAAAATCTTTCTCGAACATCACTTTGTCCATTTTTTGGAGTTCTGTTTCAGGGATAAACATCGTACCTGTACCAAATATACTTCCAAGGATACTTCCAAATATACCTGATATACCTGGAAGTAATACTTTTCGCTGCACTTTAATGAACCCATTCAAATTTTTACTGACTTTCATGCTGACGAACAGTCCTTCAAATTTCATCTGATGTTCTTGCCATTCCTGCAAGTACATGCAACACAACCGAAAAGGGCGTTCCTCAATCTTCCCTGTTATAAAGTTGCTTAAACCAGGCGACCCCATTGCGCGGCACGGAACCATCGGCCGGGCGCTGCCGTCAGGCATCCTGCCATCAAACTGTGCGGTATGATATTGTTTCAAAATCCATTTATGCCAATCACCTGCAGGTTCCGGCGAATACGATAAGCTTGGATCGACGAGCGCGACAAAATTTTTAGCAACATTTCTCCTGAAATATAAAACATATAAGTGCTCCAGTAAGTTCTCCAGAAAAGGAATGAGGGGACCAAAGAGCACTAAGATTATCAGTGCTAAGGCTAGCAGTGCTATGGCGTAATGACCATGCTGTAGCTGTAATGGTAAAAGCCATAGCAACAAGAGCGTAAATAGCGTACACAAAAAAACAGCAATCGGCAATTTACGCACGATTGATATCGATTTTCTTATAATTTCCAAACACGGCCTGTGTTCTTCAGATAACTGCTGATACATTTGCTCGAATGGTAAGTCCATTTTCTTCACGCTCGCAAAATTTGAATTATATCGCTGTCTCTTTTATAGACTTTGTTATGACGTTGTTGAACTTCGTTGCGAAAGTCAAAGATGACAGGCAACAAGCCAGAGAGTCTTTGCACATGGGGTCGCGCATTGTCGGCTTGAACATTTTTTTATTCCCGATACGCATCAACACATTATCGCCTCGCCAAATTAAATCCAGGCTGATTGAGTTCGGGTTCTGTGGAAAGAGACTCCTGTTAAATCTGGTCTGAATATCAATAAGTTCGTTCTTGAAGCTTACCAGAAGATCCATGACGTCTGCCGTCAGGTATTGCATTGCCGTTATCTGGTCATTGCTTCCGACGGAAAAATCGTTCTCGAACGCCGCGCTGTCCATTTTTTGCATTTCCGACCTGGGGATAAACATCGAACCAAACAGGCTGTTTCCCCACATTTTTCGCTGCACTTTAATAAACCCATTCAAATTTTTACTGACTTTCATACTTACGAACAGCCCTTTGAATTTCGACTTATCATTGCCAGACCCCGTCAATGACATACAACACAACTGAAAAGGACGGTCTTCGATTTTCCCTGTTATAAAATTGCTCAGACCAGGCGACCCCATCGTATTGATCGGAACCATCCGTAGGGCGTCGCCGCCAAACATAGTGCCATCAAAATGCGCCGTATGATATTGATTTAAAATCGAGCCATGCAAAGGAGGTACCGGTGAATACGATAAGCTTGGATCGACCATCGCGACAAAGCTTCTCGCAACATTTTCTCTGAAATACAAAACATATGGGCGTTTCAAAAAGCATTTATAGGCAAAGAATGCCGCGAATAGCACCGCTATAATATGAAAAATAGCTCCCTGAAGCGGTGGAAGCCATAGAGCCAAACCCGCAATAGCCACACAAATAAAACCCGCAATCCACAATTTGCGAGCGATTGATTTTCTAATATCTTCCAGCTGAGGCCTGTGTTTTTCAGATAATTGATCGTACATTTGTAAAAATGATGAGTTCACTTTTTTGTTTCCTCCTTCGTCAACAAACTTCCCCTGTCCTACGGCCTATCCTAGCGCCGGAAGGATAGGGGAAGCGTATGTTTTATTAAGTTACTATGAATCCTGACCAGAGCTTTTCTTTTTCCAATCCAGGGCGGAGGTGGCGGTTGCTACGAAAGTGGAGATGTCCGCCAAATTCGATGGGACGATCATAGTGTTATTAACTTTAGCCAGGTTGCCGAATTCTTGAATATACTGTTCCGCCACTTTAAGCGACATGGCGCTTGAACCTCCGGGGGCGTTGATGGCCTCAGCCACGGTTCTGATGCCAAGAGCTGTCGCTTCTGCCATAGTCCGAATTTCGTATGCTTTACCGTCTGCTTCGTTGATACGGCGCTGTTTTTCGCCTTCGGACTGCTGAATCGCCTGCTCGCGGTCAGCGAGAGCCTGGTTGATCTGAGCTTCTTTTCTGCCGAGAGATTCCGCGATGACGGCGCGTTTTTCGCGCTCGGCCCGCATTTCTTTTTCCATAGCATCCTGGATGGTTTTAGGCGGAGTGATTGTCTTGATCTCGTAACGAGTCACCTTGATACCCCACGGCGCAGTTGCCGCGTCCACGGTCGAGATAACTTTGTTGTTGATGGATTCGCGCTCTTCAAAGGTTTTATCGAGAGGCATCGTGCCTATTACGCTGCGCATGGTCGTCTGAGCCAGCTGCACAGACGCGAATTCGTAGTCGTTGACTCCGTACAATGCTTTTGCCGCGTCAATGATTTTCATGTAAAGAATCCCGTCCACTTCTATTACGACGTTGTCCTGAGTGATGCATTTTTGGGAAGGTATGTCCAAAGCTTGCTCTTTCATGGAAGCCCTGTAAGCCACGCGGTCGATAAGCGGTATCAAAACGTGTATACCCGCGTAAAAAGTCGCGCGGTATTTTCCAAGACGCTCCACAATGTACGCCGTTTCCTGAGGAACGATTCGAACGTTTTTCACGATAAGCCATACTGTGAAAAATAAGAGTAAAAATATCCACCATTCGTTAATTGCCCACAAAATAAATCCTTCCAACATTACAATTCCTCCTTATTATTTTCACCGGAATTTTCCCGGGGTTTAACCAGAAAGGTCAGGCCTTCCCTTTTTACAATCTCAACCGCGCTATTTGCTGGGATATCTTCATTATGCTCTTCGGAAAGCATGGCTGGCCATTCCGTTCCTTCGTAGAAAACGCGTCCGTCAAAATTGTTTTTACGTAATGCCGTAAGTGTTCTGGCCTGCTTTCCTATATAGGAATCGCTCCCCTCGAATTTTGCCTGGCCCTGAATCAACCGCACAAGCCTGGTGCGTAATAGAAAAAGCGAAGAAAGCGTAGTCGTGGAAAAAGTAAGAACCTGAAAAACGCCGTTGCCCGCGAAAGACGGGGATATGAAGCACACCGCGGCAGTTACCGTCGCTCCAACGCCACCGAAGAAAAGGGCGAATGTTCCTGGATTGCCTCCTTCGATTATGAAAAAAATTATCGCGGCTATAAGCCACAGCTTCCATGCTTCGCCTAGAACAAATATATCCATTTTTTCACCTCCAATTCAAATTCAAGTTTTTTGCTAGTTTGGCGCGTTCTGCATGCGGTGCAGTTCGCTGTCAGGTGGAAGAAATACGGCTAAAATACCAAGCAACGGCAGGAATGAACATATTTTATAAACCATCTCTATGCCGTAAGCGTCGGCCACTATGCCGAGCACCGCTGCACCAATTCCCGCCATTCCGAAGGATAGACCGAAAAATAACCCCGCGACGGTGCCAACGCGTCCCGGCAATAAATCCTGCCCAAACACCACGATGGCCGAGAAAGCCGACGAAAGTATAAGTCCGGCGATAAAGATAACTATAGTTGTCCATTTAAGGTCGAGATATGGCAAAATCAGAGTAAGAGGTGCGGCCCCTAAAATGGAGAACCATATAACATAGCGCCGCCCGATGCGGTCACCCAGTGGGCCTCCCAGCAGCGTTCCAGCCGCCAGGGCAAACATGAAGAAAAACAGGCGCACCTGTGCGGCCTGAACGGAAATGCCGAACCTGTACGTCAAATAAAATATGAAATAGTTGGTGATGCTGGCGGTGTAAAAAAACTTCGCGAAAACCAATGTGACCAGAATCGCGAGCACGCGCAAAACCATTCCTCTGGGGCGGCTTGGGGAGGTTTTGGGCGCGGTGCGTACATTGGGTTCGCCTAGCCATTTTCCCTGACCCTGTCTTCCGAGCCACAGCAGCAGGATTATAGCTGTTATGGGAAGGGCGGCAAGCCACGACAGGCTGTACTGTCCGCGCGGCATCACAATGGCTGCTACCAGCAGGGGGCCGCATGCGCTTCCGGCGTTTCCTCCGACCTGAAATATTGATTGAGCCATACCAAAACGCCCGCCGGAGGCTTTGCGGGCCACGCGCGATGCTTCGGGGTGAAAAATGGAAGACCCCATGCCCAGCACAATGGCTCCGGCTATGAGCCAGATATACTGCGGTGCAGCGGAGATAATTAACAGTCCTATCAGCACAAGGCACATCGCCAGCAGCAGGGAGCGCGGCATAGGTTTTTTATCGGTCAAAAATCCTACAAACGGCTGCAAAATGGAAGCCGTCAACTGATAAGCCGCGGTTAGTAGCCCCAGTTCAGTAAAACTGAGAGCAAATTGCTGCATCAGCAGGGGATATGAAGGGATTAACAGTGATTGAGTGGCATCGTTCAAAAAGTGCGCCCCGCTTACGGAGCCTAAAATTTTTAACTTTGTTTCCGCACCTTCAGGTTTTTTGCCGGCCTCGCAGGTTTTCGCGCTTTCCTGTGCCTGTTTTAATTTTTTCAGTTTCTCCATGAGCGTTTCAACCTCGTATCATTAATTGTCAACACGTTCTCAAATTACACCGCGTCGCGGCTTATGTCAACTGAGGCCTGAAAAGCAAGGCCTGAAATTTAGGCTTAAAAAATATCGCCGTACGTTGTTAAAAGCGGCGTTTCCCCAGTTTGCATTTAGTTTGACATTAGTTTGCCTGTAGTTTAACTTTTTACGGTTTCCAATTTGCCATTGCGCGTTACAGTATCGCTGGCTGAAAAATGACGAAAAAAATGCGAAAAAATGTAAACGAAAAAGCGCAAAAGGGGTATCATATATGAGACCCAAAGGAGGTTTGTACTATTATGCTTAGAGAAGTGATGAATAATTCGCCGCTCAAGGCTTTTAATATCTGGAAGGATTGGTACGCCAGAGCCAGGGATAAATCCAAGCCAATCCGTTCTTTTTTCCAGCGCCGCTTATCCGGTGATTTTCGCTCGTTTGCCTTTGGCGATATGCTTGATAGCGCGGTAAGCGTTAAAAAAGACGTTAATGCCGTAAAGGTGAGAACGCTTTTTGTCTCGGACATGCATTTGGGTTCTCGGTTTTGCAGGGCGAGCCAGATACTTTCCTTTTTGAAAAAATACGAGGCGGAAACCGTTTATTTAATCGGTGACATTATAGACGGCTGGCAGCTTAAAAAATCGTGGTACTGGCCCGAACTTCACGAAGAAGTTCTGCGGGCAATCATAGACAAAGCCGTGAGAGGTAGCCGCGTTGTCTATATTACCGGCAACCACGATGATTTTTTACGCACTCCCAGCAGAAAGCTCATAAAAAGCCCCGCCGGAGTGGAAGTTACCGACACGGCAATTCACACAATGGCCGATGGGAAAAAATTCCTGCTAATGCACGGAGACCAGCTGGACGTGGTCATGCGTAACATCCCATGGCTGATGCATGTGGGAGACGTGGCCTATGACGCGCTTATAGCCATCAATTTCGCCTACAATAAAATCGCGGAGTCGCTTGGGTTCAAATATCACTCAATAGCGGCCTGGGGCAGAGCGAGCGTGAAACGTGCCGTGACTTTCATAAGCGAATTCGAGGAAGCTCTCGCTGCTACCGGGCGCGACAAAAACGTGGACGGCGTAATCTGCGGGCACCTGCACCAGGCGGCTATACGTAACATAGGGAAAATGTGCTACGTGAACGCGGGCGACTGGGTTGAAAACTGCACCGCTATAGTTGAAAACACAAACGGTTCGCTGGAATTGGTTCAATGCTGATCAAATGACCATTAAGCGTCGCTTATTCATATCAAACACCTTGATGATAGTTTTGCCTATCATAGTGACGGTGTTTGTCTTTTTTACCATCAATTTTATCTATGGCGACGTATCCAGAGCGCCTTCTTATGGCGTGCGGGCGGAGGACTCAGGTTTTGTCGGCAATGCACGATTCTGGCTGCAATTGTTTTTGCTGCTTGTCATTGTTTTTCTGATAAATTACGCTCTCACAAGGCATGTTTTCTTTTATATTATGACGTCCATAGATACGCTGGTAACTGGAGTACACGAAATAAGCGACGGCAACCTGACTTACCGTATAAAATATGGCAAAGGCGATGAATTTGACGGCGTTTGCAGGGATTTCAACGAAATGGCGTCACGTTTATCGGATATGGTAAAACAGAGGCAAATTGACGAACGCAACCGGAAAGAATTGATCGCTGGTATATCGCACGACTTGAAAACACCGCTGACCTCTATCAAGGGCCATATTGAGGGGCTTAGAAAAGGCATCGCGTCAACGCCGGAGATGCAGGAAAAATACCTAGGCATTATGCAGGGCAAAACGGAAGATATTGAGTACATCATCAGCCAGCTGTTTTTGTTTTCAAAAATTGATATCGGCGAGTTCCCTTTTAGCTTTAAAACGGTCGACATTGGAGACGAACTTGAAAAAATGATTGCTGGATTTGCCGACGAATACCGGGAAAGGGGTCTCACAGTTACGCTGATGGAAAAAGCGCAGGGCCTGTTTGTTTCGATTGACATCGTGCAGTTCAGAAACGTCATACAAAATATACTGGATAACAGCGTGAAATACAGCGACAAAGATGACGCTAAGGCCGGAATATTTTGCCGAAAAATCGGCGACAGCGTATCCATTGCCATAAAAGACAACGGCCCCGGCGTTTCAGACGAAACGCTTACTAAGATGTTCGAGGCTTTTTACAGGAGCGATATTTCGAGGAACGATCCAAGCAAGGGGAGTGGCCTGGGGCTTGCCATATCCTCTAAAATCGTTGAGCGTCTGAAAGGTTCAATCGCCGCTGAAAATGTACCAGGCGGTGGTTTTCGCGTTATCATTACATTGCCGGAACAAAAAGGCGGTCAGTAGCATGAAAAGAATATTAATAATTGAAGATGACATTTCTATCGCTGAAATGGTGCGCGACTTTTTGGTCGTTGACGGTTTCGATGTGGATATCGAAGCCGATGGCCTAAAAGGCTATAAAAAAGCCCTAGCTGAAAAATATGACCTGGTACTGCTTGATTTAATGCTTCCAAATATGAGCGGCTACGATATCTGCCGCAGTATCAGGAACGAAATTGATGTACCAATCCTTATGGTGACGGCCAAAGGCGAAGACGCCGATAAAATAAGGGGCTTGGGAATCGGCGCGGACGATTACATATCAAAGCCGTTTTCGCCCACGGAACTTGTGGCGAGAGTGAAGGCGCACCTCGCGCAATACGAACGGCTCGCGAACAAAAGCGAGGACAGAGGAGTCGGCGGTAAAAAAGCCAGTGAGCTAAAAGCTGGCCCGATATTAGTGAATCTTACGACACGCCGCGTGTATGTGCATGGCACGGAAATTGAACTCAAAAATAAAGAATACGAGCTACTTGCATTACTAATATCCAGCCCTGACGTTGTTTTCAGCAAAGAACATTTATACGAGCGGATTTGGGGAATGGACGCGCTAGGTGATTTGAAAACCGTTGGCGTGCATATCAGCCGCCTGCGTGAAAAAATCGAGCAGGATCCGCAAAACCCCATCTACATTCAAACGGTCTGGGGAGCCGGGTACCGTTTTATGATTTGAGAGGACAAAGGCGCTAGAGACGCAAGATTTCAGGATTGCCGCTATGGTTACAAGCGGCGAGAAGGTGTTAGTATCAAGCACCTAAAAATGAAAACATTTTTATCATTATTTAGAGGAATGATTTTTACTCGTGAACATCAAATTTGTCGACCGTAATAAATACTATGGCTGTTTCGACAGTTATTTTTTGATGCTCTTGGTACAGAACCTTTGGCGTGTACGATTCTAACCTACGAGGAAGAAGAAATATTAAAGCACATCAAAGAAATGTTTTAGCAAAAATACGTATGTAGCTACGTCGTAGCGCGAATCTGAAGCTAACAATGAGCACGTCTATTAAAATATTGGCGTAATTGTTATGGCATAGCATATTGTAGTGGTATTTTTAAAAATTTGTCCGCGCTCTATGTAACTTGATAACTTCATAGGCGTATAGGTGTAAAAATAAAGGCGTCAGTTCCTCCTTATAGGGAGCTTCGCGCAAAGACGCAAATAAACCTTTGGAAAATCTAATTTTAATTGGTAGTAAGTCGCGTCCTCACGCGGGACGCGTGAGTTGAAACAGAACAAGCACACGATAATTAGTGATGGTGTTGTCGCGTCCTCACGCGGGACGCGTGAGTTGAAACTGGGACGCAAGTACAGGTCACCCATATTGACAGATGTCGCGTCCTCACGCGGGGGGTGCGCAAATGGCATTATCAAGACAAATAACTATGTATTTCGTATTCCTGACACAAATTACTGCCAAACACCTGATTCCGTTAACTGGTGCACAGCTTCGATGCCCCAGCCGGTGTTGCTTTTTGGTGATGCAGGGCTGGGGTGTAAAATTTTTGCAATCGTAATTCCCGTCTTTCCTCTCAGCGCTTCTTCGGCGCGTTTCGCAGCGAAGGCTCCAATTCCAACGATGTATAACGGTTTCAGAGCGTCAACCTCAGCGTGCAGGTTTTCATCGCAAGCCTCATTAAGAAGGGTTCGCTCGCTGGACGTAAGTTTGTCGGGCGTAAGGTTTCTCGACGTCTCTTTTCCATTTGCGGACAAATACGCCTCTATAAAAAGCAGGGGGCAGTAATTGGTTACGAAGTGATTTTCAAAAAACGCTTCCGCCGTACCGAATTTATCCCTGAAAAGCCCCCACAGGCGCTTGCCGCTCACCTCGGAGCGTTTGCATTCATAGCCGTCCACGGGGTATCCGGCCTGCATCTTTTCAGGGCGACCTATCTGAGCGGAAATTCCCAGCCAATCTCTGACTACCGCAATTTCTCCGAATGGCACTCCCGTTTGTGCCATGCCCCAGGGGCCGGGGTTCATTCCCAGAAATAAAACGCGCTTTTTCGTGTTGCCGTAGCGGGTTACATATTCCTCAAACGCGCTCCATGCGTAGGCAAGGGGGTTGTACACGTGCGACACGGGTCTGGCAAACGTTATTTCGTTTAACCGGTCTTTCAATATTACGGCTGCTTTCAGTTGTGCTTTAACAATGTTGTTGTTCATGACGCCTCCTGCACGGTTTTTGATGATTTTTCAGAGCTAGCTAATCTCTCTGCTCCGCAGTTTATGATATAGCCATTCAAGTTTAAAGCAAGCGCATAACGCCTCGTAAAAACTATCAAAGTGCCGGAGCATGTTTCGCATTTTGTTTTTTAGACATGGTCAAAAATTCAATAATATTTAAGTCAGGTGAACATGGATACAGAAATATAACACAACATTTGCCATGATAAGCCAATTCTCGAATCCTACTGGACACGCTACTATTCGTTCTCTCAAATCCTCACTGTATACCATTGTATACCATTACTATATTTTATATCGTTCATGCTCCTTAGTAAATTTGAATTATTATATATTATGACAGCTCTGTAAATGTTTTATCAAATTGCTCTAAATGCATGGGAGATTGCAGAGGACTATGGAGTATATAAAATAGCCAAAAACTCCCTATTTTAGGGAGTTTCCAGTATCATAGAGGATAATGAGTTTTATTAAATGGCGGAGATGTAGAGATTCGAACTCTAGGAGCCTTGCGACTCAGACGCTCTCCAAGCGCCCGCCTTCGACCACTCGGCCACATCTCCGCAAAAACGGAATATATTATACACGAATTGATGTTATATGAAAAGAGGCCGCGTAAAATAACAAAACCTGAATAACATCACGAGCCGTGCGCGGTTATTTTTTTACGAAACGTATTCAACGAAAACAGAAACCACACAGCCATCAAGGGTATTAAAATCGCCAGAGTAATATTCAATGTCGACATACCGCTGTAACCCTGTCGCATAGGATCCAGTACCAGTCGCATCAACGCGTAAAAAATAAGTCCCAAAGGGGTTAGCACAGGGCTCGGAGGATATTGTCCAGTTCCGCGACGGAAAAACCATTTTTCAACGAAAAAGAGCAACAACAAGATCGCTCCTGCCGATAGCGAGTAATAAATCTGCGTAGCGTGCCTGGCAATTGACGGCGCATCATATGGGAAACGAAGCGCTAGCAGGAACGTGCTTTGAATACCAACGCAACAACCTGCGAAAAAACATCCCCAGCGCCCGATAGCAAGAGCTAAGAACGCAGGCAATATCACTACTTCGCACAGTCTTAAAAAGGACACTTTGCCTCCGCGCCAGCACATTATAAATGTAACAATTATGGCTCCTAGTATGGCGCCTCTCTCCGAAAGTCCCCCTCTGCTCAGATCAAAAATCAACAAAGGTTCGCTCCAGTAGAGCGAGAAATTCCGAACGAGTTCCATCGCCCGCGCGCCAAAGAGCATTCCTAAAAACCCCCAGCCAATAACCCTTCGCCCTTCATCGTCGTCAATATCGTAAAAGGGCATACGCGCAACTGTCCATCGCAAAGCCAAGGCCAGTGCCGTGAACCAAATTACATAATACGTTTCGATAGGAATATTCCCTATCCTGAATAAAACTGGATACAAAATTTAATTTCCTCTTATCGCCGATAACGTGCTCTAGTGACGCTGACACGTGCGCGCCTGCTTTCCATGCGGTCGGCGGCTCCTAATTTAGGCATGACGACAACTTTACGATCAGGAGATTCTCCGACTGACTGCGTTTCCACATCTGCGTGATCTTTAAGCGCGGTGTGAATCACCCAGCGTTCCCAACTAAGCATAGGTTCTAACCGCATCGGCATACCACGCTCCACGACTTTCCGGGCTGTGGCTTCTGCTAGACGTTCCAAGCTTCGCTTGCGGCGCTCTCTGTATCCTCCTGAATCTAAGCGAATCCTAGGTTCATCCATGGAGCGTAGCGCCAAATTCAACAGATATTCCATCGCCTTTAAGCCTTCGCCGTAACGTCCGACTATAATATCGGAGTCAGGCCCTTCGAGCGTTATGATGTGCTCGTCGTCTTGAAAACACGGAGTCATCCTGAGGCCCATAAGTTCAAGCGTTTCGGTTAAAAAAGCACGGCTTTTGAGCAACGACAGAGGCTTTTGGGGTTCTACTCGCACTTTCAGTTTTTTGCCGAACAAACCGAAAAAACTTTTTACCTCGTTCACGACCTCAGCTTTTAAATCATCTAACGGTACGCCCCATTTTTTGGAAGCTTGACCTAAAGCATCCTCCACTGACGCCGTTTCAAAAACAAAATGCATGTCGTGTCCCACTGTTCTTTAACCTCTCTTCGTTATTCCGCTTCTTTACTTGTAGGTTTTTCTTGCAGCAGAACAGGTTTTTTCTGCAATTCTATGGTGGTTTTGCGCATAATAAATACCTGAGATATCACTCCCAGTAAAGATTGAACACCCCAGTACAGTAACACGCCGCCGGGGATGCTCAAGCTTATAAACGTCATCATTATGGGCATCATCCAGACCATCATGGCCATTTGAGGATTACCGCTCGACATCATACGTTGCTGATAGTACATTAAAAAAGACACTGCCGCTAGGAGTACGGTGTTTGGCAGCCACATTTGAAAATTGGCAAATAAAAGCGGCAGGTTCGTCATGGCTGAAAATAAAACTACGACAATTCCTATCTCTTCCTCAGGAAGGGGTTGTAAATAGACAGGATCCACCAGGTTGATAGCGTGCGCGACCATATTCAAAATTGTGCTGTCAAGGCTGATCGTCAAAAATGTAGCTTCAAAATCAAATCCCGACAACACGTGAAAAAGAAGGATAAATATGGGAAGCTGTATCAACAGCGGGAGACAGCCGGCAGCTGGATTGACCTTGTTTTCCTTAAAAAGTTCCATTATTTTCTTGTTCAGCATTTCTTTGTCGTCGGCATATTTTTCCTGCAAGACTTTCATGCGAGGCTGTAATTCCTGCATTTTTTTCATGCTGGTCATTTGCTTTTGTGTCAGAGGATGCATTATAAGCCTTACTATAAGCGTAAGGACGATAATAGCAATACCCCACGACCCAGTCACACTATGTATCCACGTCAAAATTCCCAACAGGCCATACCCGGCCCTTTCCCACAAATCCCAGAACAAACCCAAAACACAGTCACCGCCCTAAAGATATTTAATAGAATTATAAGGGTATACAGACCACCCTGGATTCGCTATCTCAACTTTGACCACCATTTCTGTGAGGCGGAGGGTCGTAGCCTCCCTCATGCCAAGGGCCGCACTTTGCTAGACGCTTAACAGTCAGCCACGAGCCTTTAAAGAATCCCCATTCGGTCATAGCCAGAATTGCGTAACGCGAACAACTGGGGTAAAATCTGCATCGCTTCCCCAACCAGGGTGATATACACAACTGATAACCCCGGATCAATAAAATCGAAGCTCGCGCCGCAAGGTAATCAATCCCGATATTCATTTCCATTCCGCGCCAGGCCAGCTGGGCTTCAACAGATCGTTTTTTTTCAGTACTCGAGCCATATCGTAATAAATTTTATTCGCCTTGGTGCAAAGAGCTTTATCTTTGAGAGACGCGACTATAATAACACCCGGGAGCATCCAGGGACTCAGCCTCCGAAAGGCTTCACGCAAAACACGTTTGCCTCGGTTACGTACGTGTGCTTTGCCCTGTCTCTTGCCAACGGCGTAACCAGCGCGAGTTTTCTCCAACTCCGGCGGTTGCGTTTCGGTTCTTCTCAAAAACAACAACCGCACCAGCTCTCCTTGTGCACGAAAGCCGGTGCGGAAAATGAGATCAAACTCCCACGCTTTTCTTATCGTTAAGCCGTTGTCAGGCACTTACGACCCTTACGCCGTCTGTTGCGTAAAACCGCACGTCCTGTATGCGAAGAGGAACGGGCAAGAAATCCGATCTTTCTCTTACGCGGTCTTCGGTGAGGTTGAAAGGTTCCTTTTTTCACGAAATACAAACCTCCTAATCTATCTTGTCTGCAATTTTGCTAGATTTTTATCTCATTTTGCCGGTACATAAAGCGTTGACAGTATAACATATGCGTTTGTTTTTAGCAAAAAAAGAAAAATGACAAATAAAAAAACTGACTCAGAGCAAATACGCACTAAAATTATCAAAGATTAAAAAGAGACCTCTGTGTTGCCTATAGGAGCACTGCTTAGTAACGCCAAACAACAGACAATATCCTACGGGCGGATATTTGTTACCTAAAACTGGTCTATGTTTTGAAATCCAAAAAAACAAATTTTTCGTGTGTTTTTATAGGTCAAACCAAACACAGAATCGGCCCATTTTTAATTTTCCACCTCCATTTTTCCAACCCCTCTTTCGCCGGTATAATCAATCTCAGCAATATTATTGGAGGTGTGGGCATGGAAGCGCGTTGGTATGATATACAAGGCGGCTCAGCGGTGTGCGGCCTGTGTTTTCAGGGTCGCGTTATCCCAAAGGGCGGCGTTGGTTATTGCAGAGCACGGCGCTGGAGTGGCGAAACTTTTGTCTCCCCTTACCTTGGACGCTTCAGCGCCTGCGCCGTTGATCCTATCGAGAAAAAACCTTTTTACCACTGGCGACCCGACACGCTTATTTTTTCGCTTGGAAGCCTGGGATGCAATATGAAATGCCCTTTTTGCCAAAACCATGCCATAGCGCAACCCTCCGGCAATGTGCCGCTGACAGACATTTCTCCCGTTGAGCTTGTCCGTCAGGTTTTAAGCCGTGGATTATCTTCCGTGGCCTACACTTATAACGAACCAACGTTGCAGGCTGAGTACATACTGGAAGCCGCGCCGATCCTGAAAGACGCCGGAATAGTGTCCGTGCTGATCACTAACGGAATGTTCTCGTGGGAGGCTTTGAGCGATCTTGCGATTTGGATTGACGCTGCTAACGTGGATGTAAAAACATTCGACTCTGAAAAATACGCCGGCATGGGAGGCTCGCTTCGTACCGTCCGTGAGAACGTTGAATACATGGTACGCGCCGGAGTTCACGTCGAGCTTACCAATCTGATCGTTCCGAGCATAAGCGACTCGCAAGACGACTTTGATCGTATGATTGACTGGATAGCCGGCATTTCGCTAGACATACCGCTTCACATTTCGCGCTATTTCCCAGCACACCGCTATTCCGCGCCGCTTATCGACATTGACCTGATGCGCCGCTTCGAATCGTCAGCCAAACGAAAATTGAAGCGTGTTCATCTTGGCAACGTATAGAAATGCCGGAGGTTGCAGTATAATGAAACGGTAAAAATAAAAAAGTTGTCCAGCCTTTATGGAGGTTTCATTGATGAATTTTCACGGTAAAAATTTGATTTCGCGAGTGACGGAAAGCGCCGCTTTTTTGAAACGCTTTGTAAGTCGGCCTCGCCAGGTCGGCAGCGTCATTCCGAGTTCTCCATTTCTCACGAGAGCTATAATGAGCAAAATAAACTGGGACGAAGCCAGCTACATCGCGGAGCTTGGCGCTGGAACAGGCGTATTCACCAGAGCCATCGTTCGCAACATGAAGCCGGATAGCAGACTGTTTCCATTCGAGATCGACTCCTCCTTCAAGGCCATGATAGAAAACGAGCACCCAGGCCTTACGGTCTACGGTGACGCCACGGAACTCAGCTGCGTAATCGCCGAAAACGGCGTCGGTCAGCTGGATTATGTTGTGTCCAGCCTGCCTTTCTCCGTGCTACCCCTTCGAGTCACGGTATCCGTCTTCGACACGGTTGACAAATGCCTGAAGCCTGGGGGCAAATTCATAGCCTATCAATACTCGCGTTTTACAAGGTATTATTTGCAGAAGCGATTTGAAAAAGTCGCCACATCGTTTGTTTTGTGCAACGTTCCTCCGGCGTTTGTGTTCGAGTGCACAAAGTCCGCGAAAGCCGGAAAGGAATGGAAAAAAGAACGCAGGAAAGCAAAAAAATAAAATTTTTGGAGGGAAAAGAAATGTCGCAGGAAAATTACAACGAAGTAGTACGGACAATTTTAGGGCGCCGAAGCATACGTGTTTTTGAAAACAGGAAAGTTGAGCCTGAGAAGGTCGACGTCCTCTTGGAATGCGCTTTTGCCGCCCCAAGCTCCAAGAATGTAAAACCTTGCCACGTGATAGTTATCGACGACGCTTCTCTGCTGGAAAAAATCGGCGCCGTTCATGCCTATACAAAAATGGCTGGTAGCGCCCCTTTGGCGATAGGCGTATGCGTTGACGTGGCGAAATATGAGGCAGAACAGAAACTCACTGATGGAACGTGGATGGAGGACAGCTCGTGTGCAATGCAGAATATTCTGATAGCGGCCAGATCTCTGGGCCTCGAAGGCGTGTGGATGCAAATCGTAAACCGACCGGACAAAGAAGTGGGCGTTTCTAAGCTCCTGAACATACCTGAGGGCGTAAAGCTCTTCGCGTTAGCCATTCTTGGTTACGGAGCTGAGACTAAACATCCACACAGCGGCGTGGACAGCGCAAGGCTGCATCGCAACGGATGGTAGATAAATTTACCCTGAACTAAACTCTGGTTTTCCGGCAGAAAACCAGATGCGTTTCATACAGTTCAGCGCGGCAAAATTAAACCTTTCCCTTCGCGTAACAAACAAGCGCCACGATGGTTATCACGACATCGTGTCCTTGTTTTTGCGCCTGCCTGCCGTGGAAACGCTTGCGATATCAAGATCCGACCACGCCGCTGATTTCGCCCGCACGAGAGGTGTTGAAATCGAAGGAGAAAACATCGTATCTCGCGCACTGCGTTTGACCAGAGAGGTCGGACTTGATATACCTTTTCTTGATGTAGAAATATCTAAAACAATCCCTCCAGGCTCCGGGCTTGGCGCGGGCAGCGGGAACGCCGCAACTGTTCTTAGCTGGCTGGCTGAAGCATCTGAGGCAACAAAAACAGTAAAAGTAACAAAAAACGCGGAGTTAGAAAAATGGCATGCGGCGGCGCTCAAAACCGGAGCGGACGTTCCTTTTTTATTTTCGCGCCATCCATTGGCTCTTGTTTCTGGGATAGGAGAAGTATTGGAACCGCTCGCGCCCTTGAAGCTCTGCGCGTCGATAGTTTTTCCTGAGTGGAGTGTAGGTACCGAAAACGCATACTTGCAACTGGACTACTGGCACGGTGAAAAATACCCCCTCTCCGACGACGAAGCTCGGAATGAAGCTCTTGCCCTGCACAAAAAACTGCTTGCCAAAGAACACATTGGGCTTCTCCCCAACGATTTTGCCCCCATGTTAATTGAAAAATTTCCCGATTATCTTGACCTGTTCAATATATTCGACAAAAGCGGGCATATCGCCTGGGGAATAACAGGCAGCGGCGGCGCGGCCTTCGCCCTTTCCGACGATGCGCTGCCCTCGTTGGCTTTCGACTGGCCTTCCTGGGCGCGTCAGGTTTTGACGTTGGATATTTCCTGAATTTAATTTGAAGACTTAGATGAACAAAAATCGCGATTTTTAAGGAGACACTGAATAAATCGTAGAATGCATCGTAAAATGCTTAGAATTATGAGATAATGTTTGCGAACGAAATTTACCAGCGAAAGAGGTAACCCGATGAGCCACCAAAAGACATTCACGGATTTCGAATACGATAACCGTAAGCGAAAAACGAAACGGGAAGAATTTTTAGCAATGATGGACAAAATAATACCGTGGAACGAGTGGATTGCCATTATCAGTCCG
>Ga0131853_10009835_pt1 | contig 17495 bp, 15 predicted proteins | sample TergutLab28metaG_FD_92764 | JGI IMG/M metagenome (GOLD analysis project Ga0131853, IMG submission 92764) | Labiotermes labralis P1 segment gut microbial communities from Petit-Saut dam, French Guiana - Lab288 P1 (version 2) (version 2) | ecosystem: Host-associated > Arthropoda: Insects >... | reverse complement strand
CGGGCCGTCGGTGGCGCCGACGTAGATCGTGCCGTCGTCCTCGATCGTGATCTCGGCGCCGGTGTCGTCCTGGATCGAGTTGATCATCTTGCCCTTCGGGCCGATGACCTCGCCGATCTTGTCCACCGGGACCTTCAGGGTGATGATCCGCGGCGCGTGCGGGGACATCTCGCCGGGCTCGTTCACCGCGTCGCGCATGACGCCGAGAATGGCCATCCGGGCGCCGTGGGCCTGCTTGAGCGCGGCGGCCAGCACGGAGGCCGGGATGCCGTCGAGCTTGGTGTCAAGCTGCAGGGCCGTGATGACTTCCTCGGTGCCGGCGACCTTGAAGTCCATGTCGCCGAACGCGTCCTCCGCGCCCAGGATGTCGGTCAGCGTGACGTACTGGCCGCCCTCGCTGATCAGGCCCATCGCGATGCCGGACACCATCTTCTTCAGCGGCACGCCCGCGCTGAGGAGCGCCATCGTGCTCGCGCAGACCGAGCCCATGGAGGTGGAGCCGTTGGAGCCGACCGCCTCCGACACCTGCCGGATGGCGTACGGGAACTCCTCGCGGGTGGGCAGCACCGGCAGGATCGCCCGCTCGGCCAGCGCGCCGTGACCGATCTCGCGGCGCTTCGGCGAGCCGACGCGGCCGGTCTCACCGGTGGAGTACGGCGGGAAGTTGTAGTTGTGCATGTAGCGCTTGGTGCGCTCCGGGTTCAGCGTGTCGATCATCTGCTCCATGCGCAGCATGTTGAGCGTCGTCACGCCGAGGATCTGGGTCTCGCCCCGCTCGAAGATGGCCGAGCCGTGGACCCGGGGCAGCACGCCGACCTCGGCCGCCAGCGGCCGGATGTCGGTCACCGCGCGGCCGTCCATGCGGACGCCGTCCCGGATGATCCGTTCCCGGACCAGCTTCTTGGTCACCGAGCGGAAGGCGGCGGAGATCTCCTTCTCGCGGCCCTCGAACTGCTCGGCCAGGCGCTCCTTGGCCAGTTCCTTGATCCGGTCCTGCTCCGCCTCGCGCTCCTGCTTGCCGGCGATGGTCAGGGCCTTGGCCAGCTCGTCGCTGACCGTGCGGCTCACGGCTTCCAGGACGTCGTCCTGGTAGTCCAGGAAGATCGGGAACTCGGCGGTGCCGGCGGCGGACAGGCCCGCCTCCTTGGCCTCCTTGGCGAGCAGGGACTGCGCGTCGCACAGCGCCTTGATGAACGGCTTGGCCGCCTCGAGGCCCTCGGCGACGGCCTCCTCGTCGGGGGCGATCGCGCCGGAGTTCTCGTCGGCCAGGAGCTTGAGGGTCTCCGGCGTGGACTCGGCCTCGACCATCATGATCGCGACGTCGCCGTCCTCGAGCACCCGGCCCGCGACGACCATGTCGAAGGTGGCGTCGGCGAGCTGCGGGTGGGTCGGGAACGCGACCCACTGGTCCTTGATCAGCGCGACCCGCACGCCGCCGATCGGGCCGGAGAACGGCAGGCCCGCGAGCTGCGTGGACATGGACGCGGCGTTGATCGCGACCACGTCGTAGAGGTGGTCGGGGTGCAGCGAGAGGATCGTGGCGACGACCTGGATCTCGTTGCGCAGGCCCTTGGTGAAACTGGGCCGCAGCGGCCGGTCGATCAGCCGGCAGGTCAGGATCGCGTCCTCGCTGGGACGGCCCTCACGGCGGAAGAACGAGCCGGGAATCCGGCCCGCCGCGTACATCCGCTCTTCCACGTCCACCGTCAGCGGGAAGAAGTCGAGGTTCTCCTTGGGCTGCTTGCCGGCCGAAGTGGCGGACAGGACGACGGTCTCGTCGTCGAGGGTCACGAGCGCGGAGCCGTTGGCCTGACGGGCCAGGCGACCGGTCTCGAACCGGATCTTGCGTACGCCAAACTCACCGTTATCAATAACGGTTTCGGCGCTCTTCGCACCCTTCACGGGTGAGACCTCCTTGCGGTAGATCCCGCACCCACCCGCCGCCGTGCCATGGTCGGCTCTGGCGTGCCCGCTCGCGTATGCGCGACGGCTCGCAGTGTCGGAACCACTCCTTTGGTTCTCGTCCTGCGTTCCAGCGGGGTCGCCGGCCGGTCTTCGATCGAAGCCCTCGGGTTGCGAGCTGGCTGGACCCGGGGACTACTACCGAGGACCGGCCCAGGCGCTCTCGGGCCGGGGGCTACGGGATGTGTCTTATCGCGTCTGTTCTGTTATCACATGGCCAGGGCCAACGTTACCGGCCCTGGGTCCCCGGGTCCAGCATCGCGGCCGGGCCCGGGACCGGGTTCAAGCCGGACCTAGCGGCGCAGGCCGAGGCGCTCGATCAGGCTGCGGTACCGGCTGATGTCGGTCTTCCGCAGGTAGGTGAGCAGGCGACGGCGGCGGCCGACCAGGAGCAGCAGGCCCCGGCGGCTGTGGTGGTCGTGCTGGTGGAGCTTGAGGTGCTCGTTCAGGTCGTTGATCCTGCGGGTCATGAGCGCGATCTGGACCTCCGGCGAGCCGGTGTCACCCTCACTGGTCGCGTACTCCGCAAAGATCTGGTTCTTGACTTCGGTGCTAAGCGGCACGTGTCTCCCTAAATTAATGAAATGCGAAACGGAGCGAACCATGGTTGGCCTGTCCCCGTGGGCGGCCGCTTGAGGGTGCAGCCAGCCCTGACCGGTACTCTACCGGTAGCGTTTCACGTTACCACGCGCCAGCGACCACCCCGTACAGGGCCGCACATACCGCTTTCCCGCTGGACAAAAGGGACGTACTGCCCCGGAGGAACGGCTACCCGCAGATGTCGCGCGCGGCGTCGACGTCGCGGGCCATCTGCTCGATCAGTTCGTCGACCGAGTTGAACGGGACCATGCCGCGCAGGCGGCGGGTGAAGTCGATCGCCGCGTGCAGCCCGTACAGGTCGAGGTCGGTGCGGTCGATCGCGTAGGCCTCCACGGTCCGGGCGCCCTCGCCGAACGTGGGGTTCGTCCCGACGGAGATCGCGGCCGGCCAGCGGTCGCCGGCCTCGTCGCCGGGACCGGAATCCGGGCCGGGGTCAGAACCGGGACCGGCTATCGACAGCCAGCCCGCGTACACCCCGTCGGCCGGGATCGCCGTGTGCGGCGGCGTCTCCAGGTTCGCGGTCGGGAAGCCCAGGGCCCGGCCGCGCTGGTGACCGCGGACCACGACGCCCTCGACCCGGTGCGGACGGCCGAGTTCCTTGGCCGCCGCCTCCACGTCGCCGTCTTCCAGCAGCCTGCGGATATAGGTGGAGGAGATGGTCGTGCCGTCGTCACCGAGCAGCGGCATGCCCTCGGCGGTGAACTCGTACTTCTCCCCCAGCCTGGCCAGGAGCGGCACGTCCCCGGCGGCCTTGTGGCCGAACCGGAAGTCCTCGCCCACGACGACGGCGGCGGCGTGCAGCCGGTCCACGAGCACGGTGCGCACGAACTCGTCGGGATCCAGGCGAGAGAAGCCGAGGTTGAACGGAATCACGCACACCGCGTCCGCGCCCAGGCCGGCCAGCAGGTCGGCCCGGCGCCGGGCCGAGGACAGGAACGGCGGGTGACTGCCCGGCCGGACGACCTCGTCCGGGTGGGGGTCGAACGTGATCACCACGACCGGCAGCCCTCGCTGGGCGCCGATCTCGGCCGCTCGTGCGACGATCCGCTGGTGACCGAGGTGTACGCCGTCGAACACGCCGATGGTGACGACGGACTTGCCCCAGTCCTCGGGGACATCCCCCAGACCGTGCCAGCGGTACACGATGCTCCCTTCCTCCGGATAGCTCCGGCACCAGCCTATGACGAAGCGAAGACCGCGAGGGGCTTGAGCCGGCCGGTACCCGTCGTGACCAGCGCCACCAGAGTCCCGTCCGGGCCGAACGCCGCGGCCGGAGCCTCGGAGGTCCCCTCCGGGGCCCCTTCGGGCACGGGAATGCGGATGCCGTGGGACAGCCGCCCCGCGTCCTCCGCGGACAGGCCGATCCGGGGAAACGCCGCGGCAGCGGCGTCCGCGAGCGGGGTAACGGTGATCCGTTCGGACAAATCGTCCAGGGTTGACGAGCGGGCCTGGTCATAGCCGCCCACCCGGGTCCGCCGCAGCGCGGTCAGGTGGCCGCCGGTTCCGAGCGCGGTCCCGACGTCGCGGGCCAGGGCCCGGATGTAGGTGCCGCTCGAGCACCGGATCACCGCGTCGAAATCACAGTACTTATCGACGTAACGGAGCTTCGACACCGTGAATTCATGCACGGTCACCGGCCGCGGCTTCATCTCGGGCGCCGCCCCGGCCCGGGTCAGCTTGTAGGCCCGCTCGCCATTGATCTTGATCGCGCTGACACCCGGCGGGACCTGCATGATCTCGCCGGCGAGCCGGGCCGCCTCGGCCCGGACCGCCTCTTCGGTGACGTGATCAGCCGGGGCGCCGCCGGACGGCTCGCCCTCGGCGTCATCCGTGCTCGTCGACTGCCCGAGCCGGATGGTGGCGTGGTATTCCTTCTCGGTCAGCGCCAGGTAGCCGAGCAGGCGGGTAGCCTTCTCCACCCCGATGACCAGCACGCCGGTCGCCATCGGGTCGAGGGTGCCGGCGTGGCCGACGCGGCGCGTCCCGGCCAGCCGACGGATCCGGGCGACGACGTCGTGGGACGTCATGCCGCCCGGCTTGTCCACGATGACCAGGCCTGATTCAGCCATTGCCTAGAAGTCGTCCTCGTCGTCGTCGCCCCAGTCGTCTTCGGCGGGCTTGCGGTACGGGTCGGGATCGCCGGCCCACTCCGCGCCCTCGCGGGACTTCGCGAGCTCGTCGTCGCGCTGCTTGGCCTTGGCGACCAGGTCCTCGATATGACGGGCGGTCTCCGGGACCATGTCCGCCACGAAGGTCAGGGACGGGGTGTGGCGCAGGCCCATGATCCGGCCGATCTCGGAGCGGATGATCCCGGTCGCGCTCTTCAGCGCGGCCTCGGAGTCTTCCTTCTCCTCCGGGGAGCCGTAGACCGTGTAGTAGACGGTCGCCTCACGCAGGTCATTGGTGAGCCGCGCCTCCGTCACAGTGACGAAACCGAGCCGCGGGTCCTTGATCCGCCGTTCCAGCATCTCCGCCGAGATCTTGGCGATCCGCTCGGCCAGGCGCCGCGTCCTTGCAGCGTCCATCGTCGTCACTCCTCTTCGGTGATGAGCCGCTGCCGTGCGGACAGCAGCTCGATTTCCGGCCGGTACGCGACCAGGCGCTCGATCTCCTCGAGCACCCGGGTCGCGTTGGACGCGGTGGCGGAGACGACCGCCACCCCGATCTCAGCCCGGCGGTGCAGGTCCAGGTGACCAGTTTCGCTCACCGCGACGCCGGGGAACCGGCGCCGCAGTTCCGCGACGAGCGGCCGGACGACGCCCCTCTTCTGTTTCAGGGAGTGGACGTCGCCCAGCAGCACGTCGACGGTCAGTGCGGCGATGTACATCGCTCTCGTAATCGTGTCCGGGCGTTCTTAGGCGCGGGGCTTCTCCCGCATCTCGAACGTCTCGATGACGTCATCGATCTTGAGGTCGGTGTAACCGATGCCGATACCGCACTCGAAGCCCTCGCGGACCTCGGTGGCGTCGTCCTTGAAGCGCCGCAGCGAGTCGACAGTGAGGTTGTCGGACACCACGATGCCGTCCCGGATGAGCCGCGCCTTGCTGTTGCGGTTGATGGTCCCGGACCGGACGATGGAACCGGCGATGTTCCCGATCTTCGGCACCTTGAAGATCTCGCGGATCTCCGCCGTGCCGAGCTGCACTTCCTCGTACTCGGGCTTGAGCATGCCCTTGAGCGCGGCCTCGATCTCGTCGATCGCCTGGTAGATGACCGAGTAGTACCGGATGTCCACGCCCTCGCGCTGCGCCAGCTCCCCGGCCCGGCCCGCGGGCCGGACGTTGAAGCCGAGGACGACCGCGTCCGAGGCGATAGCCAGGTTGATGTCGTCCTGCGTGATCGCGCCGACGCCGCGGCTGATGACCCGCAGGGCCACCTCGTCGCCGACGTCGATCTTGAGCAGCGAGTCCTCCAGTGCTTCCACCGAACCGGACACGTCGCCCTTGATGATCAGCAGCAGTTCCTCGCGCTCGCCGGCCTTCAGCACCGACTCCCAGTCTTCCAGCGACACGCGGCGGCGGCGCTGGGCGAACTGGGCGGTCCGCTCGCGGGCCTCGCGGCGCTCGGCGATCTGGCGGGCGATCCGGTCGTCGGAGACCACCAGGAAGTTGTCGCCGGCTCCCGGGACCGTGGACAGGCCGAGGACCTGCACCGGACGGGACGGCGGGGCTTCCTTGAGGTTCTCGCCGTTCTCGTCGAGCATCGCCCGGACGCGCCCGTAAGCGTCGCCGCAGACGATGGAGTCGCCGATGTGCAGCGTGCCCCGCTGCACCAGCACGGTCGCCACCGGGCCGCGGCCCTTGTCGAGCTGGGCCTCGATCGCGACGCCCTCGCCGTCCTGGTCCGGGTTGGCCCGGAGGTCAAGCTCGGCGTCGGCGGTCAGGACGATGGACTCGAGCAGGCCGTCGATGCCCATCCCCTTGATCGCGGACACGTCCACGAACTGGGTCTCGCCGCCGAACTCCTCGGCCACCAGGCCGTACTCGGTCAGCTGGGCCCGGACCTTCGCCGGGTCGGCGCCTTCCTTGTCGACCTTGTTGACCGCCACGACGATCGGCACGCCGGCCGCCTGGGCGTGGTTCAGCGCCTCGGTGGTCTGCGGCTTCACGCCGTCGTCGGCCGCGACGACCAGGACCGCGAGGTCCGTGGTGTCGGCCCCGCGGGCCCGCATGGCGGTGAACGCCTCGTGACCCGGGGTGTCGATGAAGGTGATCTTCCGCTGCTCGCCGTCGACCTCGGTCTGGACCTGGTAGGCGCCGATGTGCTGGGTGATGCCGCCGGCCTCGCCGGAGACGACGTTGGTGTGCCGGATGGCGTCCAGCAGCTTCGTCTTACCGTGGTCGACGTGACCCATGATCGTCACGACCGGGGGCCGCGGCAGCAGGGCATCCTCGCCGCCCTCGTTCTCGCCGAACTCGATGTCGAAGGACTCGAGCAGCTCGCGGTCCTCCTCCTCGGGGGAGACGACCTCGACCTTGTAGTTCAGCTCCTCGCCGAGAAGCTGCAGGGTCTCGTCGTTGACCGACTGCGTGGCCGTCACCATCTCGCCCCAGTGGAACACCACCTGGACCAGGCTGGCCGGGTTCGCGTTGATCTTGTCCGCGAAGTCGGCCAGGCTCGCGCCGCGGGACAGCCGGATCGTCTGGCCCTGGCCCCGGGGGACCTGGATACCGCCGACCGTCGGCGCCTGCATGTTGTCGAACTCTTGACGCCGCTGCTTCTTGGACTTGCGGCCCCGGCTCGGACGGCCGCCGGGACGGCCGAACGCGCCGGCCGTGCCGCCACCGCGACCGCGGCCGCCGGGACGACCCGGGGCACCGCCGCCGGGACGCGGACCGCCGCCGCCACCACCGGGACGACCCGGAGCGCCGGCTCCGGCCGGACGACCGCCGCCGCCACCGCCGGGACGTCCGCCGGGGCCTCCGCCGGGACGTCCGCGACCGCCGCCGGGACCACCGCGGCCGCCGCCGCCCTGGGCGGCCGGGCCCACCGACGGGCGGGACGGCATGCTCATCGGGCTGGGGCGGGGACCGCCGCCGGGACGCGGCGCCGCCGGACGCGGACCGCCGTCACCAGCGGGAGCGCCCGGACGCGGACCGCCGGGGCCCGGACGGGGACCACCGGGACGCGGGCCGCCGGGACGGGGGCCGCGGTCGGCGCCGCCGCCGGGGCGGGGACCGCGGTCGCTCCGCTCCGGACGGTCGCCGCGCTCGGGGCGGTCGCCCCGGTCGGGACGCTCGCCGCGGGGCGGGCGGGCGCCCATGCCGGTGTTCGTCGAGCTGAACGGGTTGTTGCCCGGGCGCGGACCGCGCGGGCCGCGCTGGCCCGGGGCCGCGGGACGCGGGCCCGGGCGGGGAGCGCCGCCGGGGCCTCCCTGGCCGCCCTGGCCGCCGGGGGCCGCCGGACGCGGACCCGGCTTCGGCGCGTCGGACCTGGGAGCCGCCGGACGGGGACCCGGAGCGGGTGCGCCGCCCTGGCCGCCAGAGGCCGCCGGGCGCGGACCCGGCTTGGGCCCGTCGGGCCGGGGCTCCGCCGGACGAGCGGGCGCCGCGGAACCGGCGTCGGCCGCGACGGGCTTGGGCGCCTCCGGCTTCGGAGCCACCGGAACCGGGCCGGCCGGAGTACCCGGGGCGCTCGGAGCGTCGCCACCGGAGCCGGAACCCGGAGCAGCCGGGACCGGACGCGGGCCCGGCTTCGGAGCCGCCGGGCGCGGGCCGGGCTTGGGCGCGCCGGACTGGCCGCCGGGAGGACCGGGAACCGGGGCCGGGCCGCCACCGGGACGCGGACCCGGCTTCGGCGCGGACGGACGCGGGCCCGGCGTGGGCGCGCCACCTGACTTCTTTCCACCGGGAGGTCCGGGAACCGGACCGCCCTGAGCGCGGTTGCCGCTGCGCTGGCCGCCCTTGTCAGAGCCGCCGCCGGAGAACTTCTCCTTGAGCCTGCGGACCACTGGCGCTTCGATCGTCGAAGACGCCGAACGAACGAACTCGCCCATACCTTCGAGCTCGGCCATGACAGCCTTGCTCTCTACACCGAACTCTTTCGCGAGTTCGTAAACCCGGACTTTCGCCACCATGCTCCTTCTGCTTGACCCTTGCGGTGGGCCATCAACCGGATCATCAGCCGATCCGGCGGCGCATGCTTGCGTGCGTCCGGGTCGGCGTCAGCTCATGCCGTTCATCGCCTTGTGCTCATCGAGCGCTCATTAGCTTCTCGACCTGCTTTCCGTACAGGTTGGTGTGTCGCCCGCTGCCGCCTCGTCCTGCGAGAGATACGAGAACAGCGGGTCGGTGCCGAGCGGCCTCGTCACGCGAAGCGCGCGGGAAAACGCCCGGCGTCGCCGCGCCCTGTCGAGACAGGCCAGGCTGGGATGCAGGTACGCGCCCCGGCCGGGCCGCCGCGACTGAGGGTCGGGGACGAGATCGTTCCCGACCGCCACGAGGCGAAGCAGACTGGACTTAACCGCCCGTTCCTTACAGCCAACACAGGTGCGAACCGGGAAATTTCCCGGGCGCGCCGGCTGAGGCCCTGCCGACTCAGGCCGCGTACACGGGGCCTGCTCAGACGGGGGCTGTTTGGATCTTGCGGTCATTCCGCGGATAAGTCTACCGCGTTAAGCAATCCCCGGCACCGGGCCGCCCCGCCGCAATCCCCTCATCGGGCGGACTCGGCGGCGGACGGGCCGCCGGCCTCCCCGGGGAAGGGCGGTGACGGCGCGTCGAGCGCCTTGGTCAGGTGCCCGGGGTCGCCTCGGCCGCGGGAGCGTCAGGCAGATCGCCGGCCTCGCCGGAGGTGCTGACTTTCTCGCCGGTAGCGGTGATCGTCCCGCCGGCGGTACCCGCCTCGCCGGCCGCGTCCGACCTGATGTCGATCCGCCAGCCGGTAAGCCGGGCCGCGAGGCGGGCGTTCTGCCCTTCCTTGCCGATGGCCAGCGACAGCTGGTAGTCCGGGACCACCACCCGCGCCTCGAGCGCGGCCGCGTCGACCACGTCGACGTGGGTGACCCGCGCCGGGGACAGGGCGTTGGCGACGAACTCGGCCGGGTCCTCGGAGTAGTCGACGATGTCGATCTTCTCGCCGTGCAGTTCGGCCATGACGTTCCGCACGCGGCTGCCCACCGGGCCGATGCACGCGCCCTTGGCGTTCACGCCCTGCTGGTGGGACTGAACCGCGATCTTGGTGCGGTGACCGGCCTCCCGGGCGATCTTGACGATCTCCACCGCCCCGCTGGCGATCTCCGGCACCTCCAGCGCGAACAGCTTGCGCACCAGGTCCGGGTGGGTCCGGGACAAGGTGACCGAGGGACCGCGGTGGCCCTTGCGGACCCGCCATACGTAGCAGCGCAGGCGCTCCCCGTGGACGTAGCGCTCGCCGGGCACCTGCTCCGCGGGCGGCAGCACCGCCTCGATCCGGCCCAGGTCAACGAGCACGGTACGCGGGTCCTTGCCCTGCTGGATCACCCCGGCGACGATGTCGCCCTCGTGCCCCGCGTACTCGCCGAACGTCATCTCGTCCTCGACGTCCCGCAGCCGCTGGAGAATCACCTGGCGGGCGGTGGTGGCCGCGATCCGGCCGAACCCCTCCGGCGTGTCGTCGTACTCGCGCCCCGCTGCCCCGTCTTCCGTCTCCTCACGGGCCCACACCGTGACGTGGCCGGAAGTACGGTTCACTTCCACGCGCGCTCCCGGGTGCGCCCCGGGAGTCTTGTGGTAGGCCATCAGCAACGCGTCCTCGATCGCTTTGATGGCCGTCTCGGAGGAGATGTCCTTCTCGCTCTCGAGGCTGCGGAGCACGCTCAGGTCAATGTCCATCGCCGCCAGCTCCAAGGTCTGCTTCGTCGGGAATGTCGGGACCGGAATCCGGGCCCTCGTCTAGAGCTTCGAGCTCGTGGTCGGGGACCTTCCCGAACTCCACCTGCACGGCACCAGGGCCGAGCTCGCCGTAGTCGAAGTGCCGTCGCGTGCCGTCGATGCTCAGCGTCACGCCGTCGTCGCCGGCTTCCGCCACCCTGCCGATCACCGTACCCTCCTCGGCGATCTTGGCCTTCACCAGCCGTCCGGCGGCGCGCCGCCAGTGACGGGGCTGCGTGAGCGGCCGGTTCACGCCGGGAGACGAGACCTCGAGGGTGTAGGGAATCTCCCCCATCACGTCGGTCGCGTCAAGGGACGCCGAGATATCGCGGCTGATGTCGGCCGCGTCGTCCAGGCTGACCCCCGTGTCGCTGTCCACGATCACGCGCACCAGGCGACGCTTGCCCGCGACGCTGACCCGCACCGACTCAAGGTCCATGCCGGCGGCGGTCGCCGCGGGCCGGATCAGGTCAGCCAGGCGCTTGTCGTCCACCCGTCCGACGGCGGATCGAGAGCCACCGGGCATTATGACCTCCTCGCATCGGGATCGCTCGATAGCGATCCGCGATCACGTTTCTTATCTTCGCAGGTCCAGCCTAGCGGTCACGCGCGCCACATGCTCCATTGGCGATTTCTTGGCATCCTCCCCCGCCTGCGCGAAGGATTCCAGCTGCACCATCTGGAAGGTGCGCTGAGGTTCGCGGTTCATGGGCCGGCTGATGCCGAGGCCTTCCCGCGCAGTCACGGCGTGCCCCGCCGCGATAGTCCCGACCGTTCCCTACTCGCGGCCGCGGGGCAGGGTGAGAACCCGCGCGACAGTGGAGGCGGCGGCGTCGAGATCGTCGCACATCGAGATGCGCTCGGCCCACGACCACCAGAACCACCAGAGGCCGTCGTTGCCGCGAACCGCGTACACGCTGTCTTCCATGGCCCGCGCGGCGGGGTTGGTCACGTAGAGGCTCGGCACCCGCCCGGGCGGCGACATGAGCCAGGAGTCGAGCCCCCGGTGCGCCAGTTCGTCCGACAGCTTCTCAAGGTAGGTGGATTCCACCAGTATCACCCTGGTTATAGGTAGTAGCTTTCCCGGAACTCTGGGTACCGGGATGTCTTCTCGCCCCCGGGGTTCACCCTCACAGTCACCTCAGGGGACGGGCGCGAGCGTTCATCGCGCCTACCGCGGAGTAATGCGGATCACATCTATGGTACGTAACAAAGCTGGTCCGGGAGAGCTTCCGCGTGCAAAACGGTAAGACGAGATACGGCCCGGGTCAGGGCCACGTAAAGCCGTCGCAGGCCGTACGTCTCGCCCGCCGCGACGGCGATCCGCCCCGGCTCGGGCAGCACGACGTGGTCGTATTCCAGGCCCTTGGCCATCGTCACCGGGACCACCACGAGCCGTGAATCGCCGGCGCCGCCGAGGATCTCGCAGTCCAGTCCCGCTGCGCGCAGTGCCTTGTCCGTCTCCGGTACGTCCTCGTCCGCGCAGATCACCGCGACGGAACCCGGCGCCGCCAGGGCCCGCCGGCACTCGGCCTCCACCGCGCCGGAAATCTCCCCGGACGCGACCTCCCGCACCGTCAGCGAGCCGGGATCGGAACGGAGCGACGCCGCCGGGTTCAGCCCGGGCGCGATCGACGGCAGCAGCCGGGACGCGTAATCGAGGATCTGCCGCGGCACCCGGTAGCCGATGTCGAGTTCGCGGACCGCCGCCCGGGGTTTGCCCAGGTGCTCCAGGAGCGCTTCCCAGGACGTGGTGGCCCACGGCGTGGTGCCCTGTGCCACGTCGCCGAGCACGGTGGCGGCCCCGGTGGAGCAGCGCCGTCCCACCGCCCGCAGTTCCATCGGGGACAGGTCCTGCGCCTCGTCCAGCACCACGTGGGCCAGGCTCGGCGTCCGCTCGATCAGGTCGGCGGCCTCGTCGATGAGCACCTGGTCGGCCCGGGACCACTTCGCCGACCCGGGACCGCGCGGCGCCGGGGACCACACGATGGCCTCCTGCTCGGCCGGGGTGAGTATCCCGTCGGCCGCGGCCGCCAGTTTCGTTTCATCGGCTAGCACGCTGAAGACCAGCCTCTTGGCGTCGGTCTTGGGCCAGGCCGCGGCGACCGCGTCGCGCACCGGCTTGGACCGGCGGACGGAGTCGTGGGTGCGGTCATCGCAGGTCTCCCCGGCCTCCTCCATCCGGGTCAGGATCACGTGGGCGATCCGGTGGGCGAGAAGCTCCCGGCCCGCCCCGTACCGCACGCCCCGGGCCTGAAGCTCTCGGGTCAGCTCGCCGATCTCGTAGGCCGACACGCGCCAGCGCCGCGACCCGCGGGGAAGAACGACCGCCGCGTCCGGCTCGCTCAGCTGCGACCACAGGGCCCGGCGCAGGACCTCGGCCATCCGGGCGTCCGCCTTGACCACGGCGGCCCCGGCGGCGTCGGTCCCCTTCACGGGGACGGCCGCGACCAGGTCGGTGACGGTGGTCTGGGCGACGTCCAGTTCCCCCAGCGCGGGCAGCACGTTCCGGATGTAGGAGAGGAAGGCGGCGTTCGGCCCGACCACGACCACGCCGCGCCGGGTGACCTGCTCTTTGTGCGCGTACAGCAGATAGGCGACCCGGTGCAGGCCGACCGCGGTCTTCCCGGTCCCCGGTGCCCCCTGCACGCAGACGCTCCGCCCGGCCTCCGCCCGCACGATGTCGTCCTGCTCCGGCTGGATGGTCGCGACGATGTCGCGCATCGGCCCCGACCGGGGCCGCTCGATCTCGGCCACCAGCAGCCGGGACTCCGCCCTTTCCCGGTGACCCCGCTCCGGGGCATCCGCGCCGAACCGCTCGTCTTCGTAAGCGGTCAGGTCTCCCCCGTCGAACCCGAACCGCCGCCGCAGGTCCACTCCCATCGGCTCGGCGGGGCTGGCCCGGTAGAACGGCGTGGAGACCGGGGCCCGCCAGTCGATCACGACCGGAGTGCCGTCCCGGTCATGCACGTGCCTGCGGCCGATGTGGAAGTCCTGGCCCTTGAAGTCGGAGTCGTCGCTGTAGTTCAGCCGGCCGAAGAAGAGCGGGGCGTCGGGGATGTCCTTCAGTGCCTCCGCCCGCCGCCGGAGTTCGGCGCTGAGAAGCTGCACGTCCAGGGCGTCGACCGCCGCGAGCTCCGGCCTGAGCGCGAGGACCTCTTCTCTCATGACCATCAGGTACTCGCGGGACTCGCTGAGATGGGCTCTCTCGGCCTCGATAACCGGGTCTTGATCATCACCGTCCGCAGGCATGCCTATCCCCCTCGTGAATTTCGGGCGAAGCTCAAAACTGTAGCGCGGGGAACTCGTGCGGTCACCTGCTTTTTCCACCAAACTGGACCTCATGGGCGACCGCACCGAGCACAAGGGCACGTGGACTCTGGAAGACCAGTTCTCCTCCCGCTGGCAGTACCTCCCGGTCGAGGTTTCCCCCGGGACGTCGACGCTGCGGGTCAAGCTGGAGTACGACCGGCCCGGGGCGGTACTGGACCTGGGCTGCCTGGGCCCGTCGGGGTTCCGCGGCTGGTCCGGCGGCGCCCGGGACTCCTTCACCGTGGCACCGACCGCCGCCACCCCCGGCTACCTCCCGGGCGAGATCGAGCCCGGACTGTGGCAGGTGTTCCTCGGCCTGCACCAGGTCCCGGCCGACGGCGTCCGCTACCGGGTCACCGCCGAGACGATGCCGGGAAGCTGGGCTCCCCCGGAATACATCGCGCCCCCGGTTCCCGACGCCCGGCCCGTGCGCCGCGAACTTCCGGCGGCCGGCGGACGGCGCTGGCTGGCCGGCGACCTGCACTCCCACACCGTCCATTCCGACGGGGCGCTGACCGTCCCGGAACTCGCCGCCCTCGCGGTCAGCCGGGGCCTGGAATTCCTGGCGATCACCGATCACAACACGACCAGCCACCACCGCGAACTGCCCGGCATGTCCGCCCGGTACGGCATCACGCTGGTCCCTGGCCAGGAGGTCACGACGGCGGAGGGACATGCCGGGGTCCTGGGCGACACCGGCTGGATCGACTTCCGCCGCTCACCCGACGACTGGCTGGACGCCGCCGAGGCCGGCGGCGGGCTGATGTCGGTGAATCACCCGGTTGGCGGCCCGGTGAGCTGGCTGCATGCGATGAAGCGGCGTCCGCCGCTGGCGGAGGTCTGGCACTGGAGCTGGCTGGACCCGACCTTCACCCATACCCTGGCCTGGTGGCACGCCTGGGACCAGACCGCGATCCCGGTCGGCGGCAGCGACTGGCACCGTGACGGCGCGGACTCCCCGCTCGGCGCCCCCACCACCTGGGTCGAGGCCGAAACCGAGTCCGATTCCGGCTCCGGCCTCGCGGAGCCTTCCGCGGTCCTGGCGGCGCTGGCCGAGGGGCGCGTCGCCATCTCCGCCAGCCGGGAGGGACCCGTGCTGGTCCGCCACGACGGGGACCTGGTCGCGGCCGGGGCGGACGGGCTCGTGCTGGCCGGCCCGGAAGGCGGCTACCACCGGGTCCGCGGCGACCTCGACCGCGTCCCGGGCAAGCCCGGCTACCACCGTCTCCTCACCCCGGCCGGAGGAACCCTCGCGCTGACGCCGTAGCCCCACGGCCGCCTTCCGCTCCATCACACCCGCCTCGAAAGCCCCAGCCGCCTCGGGGCGAGTGTCGTTTTGGTCGCTATAACGACCAAACAGGCAAACACCTCCGCGGAGGAGGACCGCTACGCGGGGAGGGCTCTGGGGCCGGCGCCTTCGAGGAGGGACAGGCGGGAGCGGATCAGGGCCCGGTGAGCGCGGACGTCGTCGGTCTCGTCCGGCTTGCGCGGGGCCTCCCCCGCGTCGACCGCGCGGCGCAGGATCCCGGCGGCCTCGGCGGCCCCGACCTTCTGGAACGCCACGTCCGGGTCGTTCTCCGCCGCCAGCCACGTCTTGTCCAGCAGCCCCGCGGCGTCGCGTACCCAGGCGTCACGGATCCTGCCGCCGTTGGTGTGATCGATGAGCACCGACATCGCGTGCTCGGCCGCGCCGTAGGCGAAGGTCGCCGTCAGCGACTCCTGCTGGCCGTGCGCGTCCTCGTAACGCCAGCACGCGCCGGGCGCGGGCGCCCCCAGCCCGGTGGCCCAGGAAGGGTCCACGACCCCGGAAGCGGAGAGCCGTTCGGCGGCGGCGGCCGCGGTCTTTCGCAGTTCGGCGGACCCGAGGCACGACAGGACCCGCAGCAGGGCCAGCGCCCCGGGGGTCGCCTCGTCCTCCGCGGCCGGGACCAGGCCGCCGGCGATCTCGTCCTCGCCCGCCGAGCGGGTCAGCGCGCCCAGGGTGTCCGACCCCCACAGTTCCGCGTCCACCGGCTCGTGAAGCTGGGTGAGCACGTCCTGCGCCTCGGTCAGCACGACGCCGAAGGCGGCCGCCGGGGCTATCGGGGCGAAGAGCTCTTCGATATCGGGGTCCATCTGGCCATCGTGCCACGCCAGGCAAGATCAGCGTGTCCGGACGAAACACTCCGCGAGGTGATCATTCACCAGGCCGCACGCCTGCATCGCCGCGTAGGCGGTGACGGGGCCGGTGAACGTGAACCCGTTCTTGCGCAGCTCCCTGGACAGCTGCCTGGAGGCTTCGGTGGAGGCGGGAACGTCCCGCAGCGACGCCGGGGGCCTTCTCCCGCTGTTGCCGGCCTCGGCGTAGCGCCACACCAGGTCGCTCAGGCCGCCGGGGAGGACCAGCGCGGCGCGGGCGTTGGTGATGGCCGCGTTGATCTTGGCCTTGTTGCGCACGATCCCGGCGTCACCCATCAGGCGCTGGAAGTCGTCGTCGCCGAACTGGGCGACTTTCTCGATGTCGAACCCGGCGAACGCCTTCCGGAAGTTCTCCCGCTTGCGGAGGATGGTCAGCCAGGACAGGCCCGACTGGAACGCCTCCAGGGTGAGCCGCTCGAAAATGGCCTGGTCGCCGCGGACCGGCCGGCCCCACTCCTCGTCGTGATAGGTGAGGTACTCGGGCGGGTTCACGCCCCACGGGCAGCGCAGGCGGCCGTCGGGGCCCGGTTCGGCGCCCCGGGGCGCGGGGACGTCGTCAGTCTCAGCCATGGGACCTCTCCGGCGGGGGCTCGGTGTTCCGGGACTCTCGCGGCTGGCGCTCGGGCTGGCCTCCCCGCACGCGGATCCCCTGCTGCGGCTGCACAGCCTCGGGGGCGCCGGCCTCAGGATCGTCCGGCTCGCGGACGGCGGGCTGCGGCGCCGTGGTCTCCTCCGCCGCCGCGTCGGCCACGGAGGGCGCGCTCGGCCAGGTCACGGGGGGCAGACCGGGCGTCGCCGGCCAGGCCGGCGCCGGGACCGCCGGCTGCGGGAGCGTCGTCTCCGCCGGCTGTGCCGGTTCCGGGCTCTCCGTGTCCGTGTCTTCGTCCTGGCTCTTCCGGCCTGCCGGCTCCGCGGTGTCCGCCTCCGTCTCCGTCTCCGTCTCCGTCCGCGCTTCGGCCTCCGGGGCGGCGGATTCGGGGACGGCGGATTCGGGGGCCTCGACGGCCCGGCGGTGACGGGCACCCGGAATCGGGTCGCCCAGCGCTACCGGCTCGGGGTCCCGGCTCAGGTCGGTGACCAGCTGTTCCAGGGCCACGATGCGGACATCGCGTTCCCGGACGGACTCGGCGATGCGGTCGAGCGCCTCGTCGGTGGCTTCCTTGTTGTAGCCCCACCCGTTGGACGGCGGCCGCAGCAGCGCGACGTCGGCCGCGGACACGGGACCGAGGTCGAGGGGGGCGTAGTCCGCCCGCTCCCTGGACAGCTCGCCTCCGTGCCCCATGGCGACACGGATAGTCGCCGCCAGGACGAGGAGACCGACGATCAGGAGTAGGACAGGCACTCTAGGAATCTTTCCACAGCGGGGCTTGATCACTCAGCGAACGCAGGCTATCCGCCCTGAACACGGACCGGGGCCCGAACACGCCGACGGCGGTCATCCCGCGGCCGGGCGCGGATCAGGTTCCGCCGGTGACCTCGGTGGTGGCGTCGTCATTGAAGCCCGACTCGATGTGGGCCTTCTTGATGATGCGGACGACCTCGGCCGGGTCGTCAGTCACCGTGATGAGGTCAAGCTCGTCGGCGAAGACCTTG
>Ga0131853_10009833_pt1 | contig 17496 bp, 8 predicted proteins | sample TergutLab28metaG_FD_92764 | JGI IMG/M metagenome (GOLD analysis project Ga0131853, IMG submission 92764) | Labiotermes labralis P1 segment gut microbial communities from Petit-Saut dam, French Guiana - Lab288 P1 (version 2) (version 2) | ecosystem: Host-associated > Arthropoda: Insects >... | reverse complement strand
TACTGCCAATACATTACTTTGTTTTTCCATTTATCGTTTAGGGACTCTCCCAATCTTGCCTTTGTGTGTTGTACCCCATCCTGTTTTGCGTCACTCGTCTCATTTGTTTGACTTAATTCTTCTGTAATCTTTGCTGCTGTCTTAATTATTGAGTTCATATTTGGTTGACTGCTTTCGTGGCGTATTATTATTATTATTATTATTATTATATGATCATGAACTCATGGTCGTGCCGCAGTTGACGGTTATTCGTGAACCGCACTCCGCGGATGCCCGGATTGAATCTTAGGCCATTCCCTGTGGGATTTGTGGTGGACAAGTTGGCGCTGGTACTTGATTTTATACGAATACTTCTGTTTTTCTATATCAGTATCTCTCTATCAATGCCCCGTACTCATTCACTCATGTAACATCGACGCCATATAACAGTATCAATTGACAGTGTCATTAAATAAAACACTAAGAAATAATAATTCCATATAGCTGCATAAATTTCCGTGTTTTGTAAAACGGCAATCCGTACGCCGGAGCACACACCTCTGAAACCATGTCGAAGGAAACCGTGCCTCGTTTTTTTATCTAAGCCATGCACACCGGCGTCTCACCTGTCATAATTGGTCGATCTGGCTCCCATCCCTGTCATAGAAAGTGTAACGACAGAAGGACGCGTAAATCTGCGACGACTAGCAGTGGATCTGAAATGTGGGTGCTCTGAGGACGGAAGAAATCGTAAGTAAAATGGCGTAATTACAAAACATTAATACTGCAGTACGTATAAACAAACCAGTGCGTAACGCAGATAAATTAGAAAACTGGAAGTTTAAAAGTCATAAGAAAATGGCGCCTCTCTTTACGTGTAAACTCACAGAAAAATAAAACCAACTTGCAGCAACAGCGTAAGTCACTTGTATAATATATTATATACCCTCAGTACACAACAACATCAACATAGTGATATAATGTATGCAATAGGTTACACTATGGCTACATTTTTCTACCGTAAACGGTCATCATCAGGCCAATAAAGAACATTCTGTTTAAGGTACAGAAAGGTAGTACTCAGTGGGATCCCATTTCGTTTACCCATTGAGTACTACTTTTCTGTACCTTAATCAAAATGTTCTTTATTGGCCTGATGATATCCGTTTACGGTCGAAGCATGTAGCCATAGTGTAACCTATTGCATACATTATACCACTATAATGATGTGTACTGACGGTATGCAATATATTATACAATTGTTATCGCACAACGGGATGGCTTCTGCCAAAAAGTAATTCACTAGCGTTGTCATAGTAAACACAGGGTGCGGTGATTTCTTACCACGGTCGCAATACGAAGGAATAGGTCTGCGACACTGATGCATGGATGTCCGTTCATAGTGCTATGGAGTTCGAATTCTGTTTGTGTATTTCTGTGTTGCATTAGACCGTAAATGTGAAGGCAATGTGTGGTCAAGGAGCAGGCCTAATGCCGAATGGAGGCACATAACGGTACGTCATATTTATGGGGGTCAAAAAAAATGCAGGTTATAAGTCTTTCTCAAAGGAAAATCACATTATTTTCTCCTAATTTTCAAGTAAGTTAACTACTATTTATCTACTACACGAATTTTGAGATACATAATGAAAAGCAGTAAGAAACGGTTGTGGCCCAGTTCATCACTCAGGCATTCCCGCTGCTGCCTGCATGGACTGTGGCGGTTGTCATGGCATCACTGGAGAGGCACACATCAAAACAACACTTATTATCTTTAAATTAATTAATCTGAAGGCTCAGGTAGTCCCAAACTGGTAATTAAGCAATACTGAAGGAAGTAGGCCTGCTGAAGGATCCAACTTATGTAAATGAACATAAATTTTGAGCTTCGCTGAACACCAAAGTGGTCTAGTTAATTAGGAACATTCCGGGTTCCCTTGACTGTTGTACTTGACAGATGGGTCATATTGGCACAGGGGTGCCAATGAACGAGTTGTTTATTTCGGCCTTCCCCAGGATAGCAGGGACACGTGAATTCAAGGGCACAAAATACAAACTAAAACACTTGACTCCACCATCACAAAAAAACAAAATAAATTATTATGAAATTCCTAATCTCTTTTCTCATGCACTTGATCTCTTGTATGTTTGGCCTGAAATCTCCATAGGCCGAAACACAAATGGACACACATGCTTCACTTTGTGCTGTGGGCCTCTGGATTCATAAGTTTCATGTTTTGATTTTTGTTTTGCCGGATTTACACGATTCAAGTTGTTTTGCAATGCTGGATCCATATAATTTATGTTGCAGTTTGTTCTGTTACAGTCACATGCTTTGTTTTATTTTGTGACATAGGATTGCATGTTGTACTTTATGTTTTCTTTCCTACTGCTCTTAAAGGCCATAATGAACCACTACTGTAATAGATACCCCTGTGCTCACGTGACTTTTTGTCACACGCACCAGTCGCAAGAAGCTAACTTTTGCGGTGGATTTTCCTGACAGGATTTTCTTGGTTTCCAGCCAGATGTTCTTAGGGGTGAGTACGGTAAATAAAATAGACCAAGACGCTTCCATTCCACATTATTTCAAGTTCGTTAGTAACGCTCATCCTGTTACTGGACACTAATACAAATGCATCTACACTTGGAAAAATTTGTTCAATTTCAGGGTGCCAAATCGATCAATAAATCAGTAAAGTGGTCCTAAATTAATTTTAACAGTTTTCCATAGATGGTTCTACTATGAGACGAAATTCAAATGTCGTACTTCAAAATTATGCCGAACTACTCGAATGTCACAAAACTGGAAATTTTTAACCTCTAAGTCCGCAACATGGACTAGGATTGAGTAGGCGGATATTTCAAGTATTTGCCGTGGGTACTAACTATATAAATGTTAAATGTTGAGTTTATGAATGTCTCTAGCTGGAGGCAAACAAACGAGCAGTCTGAAATTCAATACCTGAAAACGTAATGAACTGGCCGATGGGACATCAAAGTGGCCATGTACAATGTCTTCTGGGAATGTACGGCAGAGGAAAACAGAGTCAGCAATTACGTAAAACTCTCAATACATAAAGAAGGTAACGACGTGAAATTTGTTCCGTCTCTGTTACCAGCACTGGTGTTGGAATGTTAGAAGAGTTATGATATCGGTGATGCACTGAGGCCCGGTTCTGAGATTACGAAGTGTACTGCTCATTTCCGGTGTCGTAAAAGCTCTCCAATATGTAACTTGTGACAGGAAGTTAAACGCTGTTATTTAAATAACCAAATTAAATTAAAAGGTGAGTATGGATCTAAAGACAAGTGATACCTTTACTTATTCATCTGCAGCAGGTACGTACGCATAGACGAAAAATTGGTAGGTAAGTAGGTAGGTATGTAAGTAGATATAAAGGCAGCCTAAGTTGTAAGTGGCGGCGTGGTCTAAAGCGTGGGTCTGCGGCAGTTCGCTTGCTGTGATTGTGGGTTCGAATCCCGCTGGATGCATTGATGTTTGTGTGTTGTGAATGTTGCTTGTTGTCAGGTAGAGGTATTTGCGTCGGGCTTATCACTCGTCCTAACGAGTGTGGTGTGACTAAGTGGGATAGTGAAGCCTCAGTAATGCGGATACCCTGTCCCAATAGGGACTGTTAAGCCAAAGGAAAAAAGTAGCAGGTCTGTAGGTAGGTAGGTGGGTGGTAAGTAGGTGGGTGGATGGCTAAGTGGCCGAGCTGCAGGTAGACAAATGGAAGGAAGGAAACACAGACAGGTAGGCAGACAGACAGATAGTTGAATAGATAAGGTAAACAAGGAACTCTTCTCTTTACTCTTTCTAACTGCACACTTAAAAGACAACAACCAAGATACTAAGTTAGCTACTCCGCACTATTCCTAACGTGCTCAGCGAAATGAAAATACTGCAGTAAATTTTAACATATTATCGCTTTTCTAATCTGTATATTGTGATATCGACAAGAAATGCAAACATATCCGGGAAGAAAATGGTTCCTTCTGCTTGTAAAGGATACACAACACATGGGGACATTTAAGTTCACTCCCCAGCATGAAACAGCCTCCATTGAACTTTTTGCGCTTTAAGGCAATTAACAGAAATCCCACTGCATATTAACGAGGTCTAAAAATAAAACATTTAAAAACTCTCTGACTTACGCAAAATTACACACCAGAATTATTAACAATTCAGAGTTTAAAATTTTCGACTTCTCTGAAAAATTCCATGGGAACCGTAGAGACGGTCCGCGACGCCAAACTAAGTATTTCAAAATGTTGTTTCAGCTTATTTTTAAATGACATTCTTTTTTATTTTTTTAGGGAACATTACAATGGAAACCAAATGCGATACTCGAAACGTCACTCCGTACACGGAATTTGGTGGCTCTCCGCCGGTATTCAGTTGCACACCGGGAGAGATGAGCTCGCGCGTTCCAGGGAACTTTTCTCGGCACAACACTGTATTGACGCTCAGCACCAAACTTCCCTGTAAACCCCCCCCAACGTACTACACGAATGAAGACTTCTAACATGTGGATAGTGTTAGCTCCCTGCTGTATTATCGTGTCTTCAGACGCTTCCTGTGCGGTTCGCCACTTCACATTCTATCATTACAAACTCTAAAAATTGCCTCCAGGTAACACAACAGCGCAGTCCACAAAGAAATTAAGTGTGTTTACGTAAACTATATGACATACAGACAGACAGACAGCTGTCGCTCACTTCATGTATGAAGAAACGGAACGTATTCCGCTTCATGAAACATAATACACATGCAGCTGTGAGACGGGTTGCCTACCGCTCCAGGCTGCACTATAAACTCGTGTTAATCTTTTGATCCTGTTGCCCGGCTATGTAGCATCACTGTCACATAAAACCGTACACACAACAGACAACCACTCCCACACTCCAGATTCTCATATATCATTCAACGCCTCATCATAAACTCAAAATTCTCATAAATCTTCTGTCTAAAATGTATTTCCGTGTACGCTTATTGCCTACCGGTGTTATAATTCTCCGCGTCGTAACACTTTTCCTCGTAAAAGTTTCTTATCTTTTATCTCATGCGTTCTATACGGGACCAGCCCAAATTAAGATGTTCACTTCTTTGCCAGCGTAGTAATACACCTGTTAAACGAAAAAGGGCACATATTTCCTTTAGAAAGGAATTTTTCTATTTTTGTGTTGTCTCTCTCCTAAGTTTTTGGAACACTGCCACCAGATGTAAATCCAATTCCAGTAAATAAATATATCATGTCATATCATATCATGTCATGTCAAATACATAAGCCAAAAAGATGTGATGTAATGCATGCAAAACCTCACTGTCACTTCCCGTTTCCTCCCGCGACCCTTACAAAAAAAACACCCAAGGGTGTTACGACACTTCTCTCTATCCTTACCAGTACGTACGGTATCCATTTACGTCAAAACTCTGTGCAGGTACTGCGGCAGAGGTCTTGGGTACAACTAGAACACTCATTCCAATGTTTCAGATACTACACACCGTGATAGCAACAATAAAACCAACCAAACCCGGGTCGAAGAAGGGCACTTCAGCTTCTCTGAAATACGTTAGCAGTCACTGCCATAAAGCGACAGCTGATAGTAAATTTCGCACGATCTCAGACTTCACATAACATGCGTGATATCATGCTTCCGCCGCTAGGTAGATGAGATGTGCATTATTCTGAGATATAATGCATCTTGTAGTGGTAATTCGTTACCGGCGTTTCGGAACCCTGAAACGCCGGTAACGAATTACCATTACACGCTGCGTAACATCCCAGAGGAGCGCAGATCTCCTGACATAACATGTTTCACACGACGCCCACGTCAATTTTCAGACACAATTGTCAAATTGATTAAAATGATCGGTCAAAGACAGAAAAACAGATGTGCTGATGGACACGACAAGACATGTTATGCGGATGTTTCCTCATAAAATGAGCAAGTTTACCTAAAAACGCCGGTTATATAACTGTAGGTAAAATGGTTTCCAGCAAATAGTAGCTGAAATCTGCCTTTCGAGAGACTGAGGTGGAAATAAGCCTAGTCGTGTAGTCTCCTGCGTGTGACAGCTTATTTCAGCGGCATACCTGTGGCAAACAACAGCTGTGAGTGGTTTATTGAATTCACGTGTTGGGGTATAATTGTGTAAACGTTTGACGCTACCAGCAGCAAAACATGTGGCCGCGTGACAAAGGAAACAATCAGCGCCACTTTGCGATCTGTCGCCCGTTGCTAGGATGCAGCCGTCGAGGGCACATTCTGTGTCCGACCACCTACAGAAACCCTTAAATAAACAGGTCGATTTCTACGAAAATCTCTGTGGAACACAGCATACTTTCGTCCCCTAACGATACCCACAACATGGCGGTGATGCGAAGTTCTGACACGGAAGTAACTACAGATCCTTGATGTAAGGTCTTGAAATGTTGTGTTATTGACGGGGGGGGGGGGGGAAAAATTGGGGGGGGGTTGGGGAAATGAATTCGTGTAAATTGTCACATAGTATTTACGTAGGCAGGGAAAAAGATGAAGTAATATTAAAAGGTAGTTCATAAATGGAAAGACATCATCCTGTATAACCGAATTCCCCGGGCAATGGCCTGTCCAAAAGACAAACTCAGCAAATCCTCAGCGGCAGTTTCTAGAGCTACTAAACAAATTGTTATCTGATTTGCATTCTAATTGAATGAAACGTAGATATGTTGAGCTGCTACAATCATAAACGCATATAAACTAGTTTCAACTGTTTTCCTGTTCACATTTACTTGTTTGCTATGCTTATTGTCACAGCTGTATCCACCACCGTACCGCAGGTAACCAAGAGCGCAACGTTTGTATAGGATGTGTAATAATTTGTTAAAAAAAATAAGTAAAATGTTTGGGTCTAGGCGACGAATTAGTGGTTAACATGCACTAGGATATACTGGGTTCGACACCTGACGCCGGCCAGTACGTGATAAATACTTTTTAACTGGATATTTGGGAATAACAACGCTCTTTTTTCCTAACCCACATCTCTCTTAACACCATTATCTGCAGTAACTACAGAATATTTGGGAGAGTGAGAAGGCAAATAACTCAAAATATAACTACGCACACACTAACATTCACCTGCTAGCCATTTAGTGTTGAAATTAGGCTTCTATATAGCGACTTCAATGTCCTTCTCCAAGACCTATCACGACATCCGAAAAAGAAATTAATGGCTTAAAAATGGTTGATATTTTCATAAAAGGAATACACGTTGAACCATCTGTGTTTTGCGTGAAATTTGTTCAAGATTTCAATCAAAGCCGTGACCATGATCGCTCTATGTCATCAAAAAATCAACTAAAATTTTGGGCTTCAGCTTTCAATAATCCTGCTGGGTTACCTTCGTCAAGAGTGGAACACAATTTGTTGCTACAAAGACGCTGGCAGGAACAGGAATATCGTTATGCGTACACAACTAAACCTTTCAACTAACACAGTCTGTGGTCAGGAGACAGGGGCAGTCACTATGGCAACGAAATAACCTCTCGGAAGTTTCACATTGCATTGTTCTATAACTCGATTTTCTGGTCTTTCAGAGGGATAGCTTAAGGTTTAATGCCTGTATTTAGTTCTTCCATCGAGTTCTCTGCACACGCTGGAACAAAAGGGGCTTACAGAATTAAAGACTGACGATGCGTAGCCATAAATTTAATTGGAGATATTACATGGTCACGTGAAAATGTGTTCAATATAACAACCACAGTAGCAGTTGAAACAAACGTATAATATGTGTACATATTTGAAATAGATTCAGATCCCGCACTTCTGACAATCTGCAGATATCTGTCCAACTTTAACCGCACTCTAACATGAAGATGGAGCTAATATATTCCTCTAAAATGCTTGTAACATCTACCAAAATATATGGTGTCGTAAACTTCACGGTCATGAAAACCTGAATGAAAAATAACTCTACCCATAACAATCCGACACTAAATATATAGAAACAAGGACATTTATTCAGCTTTTAAGTCATGAGATTTCAATGTAATTTTGCACACATTACCCTCCAGAAGCCTTTCTTATATGTACAACGCTTGTTCTATGTAGGAATACAAGAACTGGTGATTTTTATTCAAGAGAAAGGATTGCGATGTGATATGTATGGGTATAAAATCGAAATTGGTCTATTGAGCGACAAATGTTGTGAACATAACGCAAATGACCGTATCTCTAGAGTAAGTACCTTTTAAAATAATTACTATGGCACTCCAAATAAGCTTGATCAGTGGCTGTTCATGGGACTTCCTCTTGGTAGGGCTGGGGATAGGATTATTCAATGATTAAAGAAAAGGCCTAACAGATCGTTTATTTCAGCACAGCCATGCACCTACCTATGTTTAGCGTAGTCAGCAGGGTTGAATTTCCTCACACAAGTTTGTATTCTGCTTGATGATGACTGAGAAATAAATAAGCCAGGTGCTGCGTGACACAAATTCTTAATCTAGGTCTTCTCTGAGGAAGTTAATTGCAAAAAATAGATACCTTTTACTTGTAATTACTTCACATTGTTCATGTTCATGTTTATTGTAAAATTACAGGTATTAAAATTATAACCTTCATAAATGTGGCTTTGAAAACAGCTAGGCAAAAATGGTCATCAAAATTCCAGCCTTTGAAACGTTAGAAAATGTAACCAGATAAAGTAACTCCTCTTTGAAAAGATCTCTGCAATGCAGTGACCGCAGTCCAACCATCGACCTAGCTCACCGCGTCTCCTCTGAATCCAGCCCTCAAAGTCTGGGTATGGCACATCCCATTCCGTTTGCGATTAGAGTCCGTCGCGAGTATTTGAATTTAAAATGATCTCTTTCATATTATCTTCAAGAATGTATTCTCCTGACGAAAAAATGTATTCAGATATTAAGTACGGTATAATTTTTCCTACAAAATTTCTGAGAGGTATGTAATCCTGCAACCCTTTTGGACGAACTACCCCTAGACCTGATCCACTGTCCTATTAATATACAACATTCTAAAACACTAAGTTTCGGCAACTGCCCCTGCCTCCAACCTCAGGTGATAAAGAAAGAAAAGACTTGTCTCTTGCGCCCACTAGCTCAATCTATCTTCATTATCAGGCTTTCCCCCCCTTCATACCTGAAGAAGAAAAAAGAGCCAGTAACCTAAACGTCTTGCATTTTGAAATAGAAAATGGAGCACGTTCAACAACAGTATCACGATAGTAGCACTCAGGAAGTAGTATTTACAATGATAATAATAATAATACACACAACTGCAATTAAACGTCATAGCAATTATTCTTTTATCACGACAAGTTCTGACCATTTTCCAAGAGCACACTAATCACCCATGGCTTAATTTTATGGTTCAAAGCGAACTGGGGTAAATCGGCGGCAAATGAAGCCGACTGCTCATTTCCATCTAGCGCCGAGGTTAGTAATATAAGGAGCTACATCTCCACTCCGTCATATGACATGGCTTAAGCTTTCAAGACGTAGTTCTCAATTGAGCACAGAGACAACCGCCTCTCCACATGTATATTTGCGATTCCAGTTCACCACTACTATTCAGTAAAATCTTGAGCACTGTTACTACAGAATCAGGTACCGTCAACTATACAAAGCAGGACAAATATCTAGGTCTCCCTGTAGTCGTGTTACATGTTTCCGTACGTAAGCTGTGATATCTGAAACAGCAGAAATCTCGGTTGTGACAGGCAGGAAACTCATATGCGAGATAAAATCTCCTTCCAGGATTCTGCATCATCAGTTCTGGCAGTCACACTTTCAAATTGTGATTGGCAGAATCCTAAGAAGTGGATGCTGGTGCTATATTTCACAGTACCTTGTCACTGACGTGCCTGCATCAAAACTAGAACGCTGCAACGGTGAGCACAGACAAACAGTAGTACAAATATTTGTGCCGGTCACAACTTTCCGCAACGCAAACTAATTATTTCCCACTATAAAGCGGTGAGAGATTCAACCTACGACGCGTTGCCTGGAAACGGACGTTTGTCTCCAGGTGTATTGAGGCGGTTTCCGTTCCGGATAAGTAATATTAATTAACGCGGCACGAGTTGCTGATATGTTCAGTTCGTTTCTGAAATGAGGGTGAAGAATAGATAAAATGATGGCTACGTTGGCTAACCGAGATACAATTTCAGGGAGCTACTAAAGAGGTTTGCACTGCTGCCACTTTGGTACTCTCGATGATTAGGAGAGAAAGTTACGTCTGAGAGTGGCAGTGGATGTCACGGCTGCATATGAAATTTTGTAAAAATTCGTCAATTTAAAGCTAGAAGTTTATCTGAAGAGTACATAAAATTCAGTTCCTACGTCACAGTAAACACAGTATCTCCACTACAACCGGTTAATACTGTGTATTGAAACAAACGCTGTACACAATGAAAATATTATGTGGGTAGAATTTAGAATTTTAGGTCCGATCACAAAGTTGCAGAACTCGACTATTAACTTCCTCATGGCCGTCTGTCCGTCCGCATGGAACAACTTGATTCCCACTAGAACAATTTTCATGAAATTTGTTATTTGAGTGTTTTTTCGAAAATCTGTCGAGAAAATTCAAGTTTTATTCAAATCTAAAAGAATGCCGGTGCTCTACATGAAGACCTATATACATTTTTGATCACATTTCACTCAATTCTCCTTAGAACGAAAAGTGTTTCAGAGAAGAGTTGTAGAGAACATTGAAACAGACATTTTGAATTCAGTAACCTTTTTTTTCGAAAGTCGTGTCTTTTATGAAATATGTGGAAAAACACGGTAGAACCGGACGACAGGCTACAGATTACAATACGGCGCTTACGCACTGCATGTTGGATACCTAAGTTTACAAACATATTCAGAATATACAATACTTATTGCTTTTACGCTGCGACAAGAGTTGCAAGAACGCGCCTCAGTGTTACGTTATACGTACATTCCCTGTCTTGCTGTATACTAAAGTGGTGGTACACATACTTTCCACTGAGCTTCATATAGATAAACTCACCATACATATGCGCCCCAAGTGAGGCTTTGTACGAAGTTTCTTTAGGAAGGGTTGAACAGGACTGAGCCCTTGCGAAACGGGAGGCGTCAACAGTCGCTCTGCAGCAAAGATTCTGCCCGCTCCAAGGCAAATAGTTTCTCGATATAAAGAACACTCTGTATAAGACTGTTTGTTAATGCACACACTATGAGCAGATTTGTAGATTCTGTGAGCGGGTTCCGCTTTAAGTTGGATATCCTGTATGCAAATGTATACAAAATAAAATACAGCAAAGATAAAGCGCAATTAATAGGTTATGAATTAAACCCTTAATAAAATTAAAAAATTCCTAACAAATATAAAATGACAAAACAAGTGAATAAAACACAAAGTTTGAGAAATGGTGAGGGCTCGCGCAAGACAAGCAATGTAAGAAAGCATTCAGCGGACTTCGGTCCATTTCCCCACCCAGTGACAAATGCCACCCCAAAACAAGACACAACTCGGTAAAGCACTTTGAACTTCAACACAGAAGTAAAAAAGAAATATTAATACAAAAAGAACGCAACGCCACTCGTGGCCAAAATGAAAAAAATTCTTTCCATGCCGACATGAACACGTGCGTTGCTCGGGGAAAGATGTGCTGTAATTGTTCACTGAAAGTGTAGCGGTAACCACCAGCATACGCGAGTGTAGTACCTGACTTCACTTTGATCACAGTTTATTTATTTAATCATAAAAATACGCAGCCATTACTTCCCTAAGGCATTAACCCAATGGCTTTTATAACGGACAGTGTAAGTCAATAAAGTGTCTATTGTGAGTTAAGAATCGAATTTCTAAACATTACTGACATTCATTACTTGCTCTGTCTTGCAACCTCTCCATATCCTCTTCCAAAGCGAGTTCTCCCTAGAGTCTGATCTAGTGCTGCTTCGATCAAGTTACAATATCTCCTTTTTCCGTCAGATCACCCAGTGCTCCTTATGTCTTCTACTTCTTTGTCACGCCCCTTCCATTTTCCTTCTATTTTTCCTTCAATAACGTGTTTTATAAGGAAGTATCTACGAAAGATGTGACCAACCCATTTAGTCTTCCTCCGTTTTATTGTATGTAAGATGTTCTTTCATCATTAATTCCATGTAATATTCTACATTTTTAATAGGATCGATCCAACTGATCCCCTGCATCCTTCTCCAGCACCACATTTCAAAACTCTCAATAGTATAGATATTAATTTTAGAGTTAAATGATCACACAATGACTTAGGTGGTTCGCCGCTGCCATTTCACCGTAAAAGCCCAAGTTCTAACTTGGGCCAGTGTATATATGAGATATGTGGTGGACAATGTGGAAGTGGGGCAGGTTTTTTATGAGTACAACGGTCTTCCCTTGATCATAATATTCCACTGACGCTTCACAACCATTTCCACCTTAATGTTACACTCATTAGAAGGACAAGCGGAAGAAAACTGCGAATCTTAAAAAATGCAATGTTCTTTCGGATATGAAAGGGTACTGAAAGGAAAAGGAATTTCACTTTGTTTTGTGCTCGCAAGATTCAATGCTGTGAGAATTCATTCAACTTCGACCAATCGTGTATGCCTAGATTCATATTATGTTAATGTGAGACCATGCAGCTGACTCCTTGTAAGGTCAAATGAGTAATGGCGAATAACACCATGGTGTTATTGAAGCAGTCTCTAGTGTGTTCACAAGAGGCAAATACAAATGATTACCTAGTAAAACTAGAGGATTCCTTATTGATTTAAGTATCCAGTTGTTTTATAAAACTCCCATAACCGTGTGATAAATATTTTGTTACATTTCTGTTTTGGGGCCATTATCTGCTGTGCACAGAGAAGAGGGGTCAGCTCAAAAAGTAATTACAACACTGTGTTGGTCGGTGTGTAAACACAGAAAGCGTTCACTTTACTGAGCTCTTCTTGTTGTTTGCCGAAAGGCTACTGGTGCTGGAGCCACTGTAATAACATGTTCATTTCCACGCTAACATCACGAGTGTGACACAGCGAGGAGCAAACAACAGAGTACAAAGTTTGGAATGCGACCCATTCGAGATTCAATTCCCTACACGCAGCAAGATTACCATGACCGAATCTCTTCGTTGCTTCCTCACTCTGATAGTGCACAATTCCTGCTTCGCATTTAGGAAGTGCCTGCTAAATGGTCTGTTGCGCAGACCAGCTACCATGGCAGGTATTTTGTGGCTTTCCTCTGTCCATCCAAGCAACATGTGGAACTCTTTTTTCGTGGCTCGACAGCTCTAGCGTGCATAAACCTTCTCTATGAGGTTCCTCGATCACACTCAGACACACTACGCTCGATAGGACTCTTCTTGGTGAGTGATCAGCCCGACGCAGAGACTTCTACCTGACAACACACAACACTCACAAGAGACGGACATCCATGACCCCGAAGAGACCCGAGCCGCCTATCCCAGCAAGCGAGCGGCCGCAAATCCACGCCTTATACCGTGAGGCCACACGGATCGGTAATGTGGAAGTAGTGCCTAACATTGGGCCATTCCCGCTCTCTTCTACGATCCTTCCCGTATATTATTTTCTAACAATCCTCTCATTCGACGCTGACGATGCATGGTCTGAGACACTAATAGCAAGGGATAAACACTTCAAGGTGCGGAGTTCTCTTAATAACACTTAAAACTTAAGTTAATTCTTCACAGAAAACATTACGTATCCATTGTAAAGATCAACCGGTCAATGCTGTTTAGGGAAGTAAGCGTTGTATATTGTGAGAGTCACAACAACGATATAAATATACAGTGCGCACCAAATGCAGAGTACTTAAATATTAATATACGTAGGAAAACCAATTACAGATCTTCTTTAAACAGGTACATAAATCATACATAAACAGAGTATATCCCCAGTCCCTCCAGGTAAATGATAGGATATTACCCTAAAGTAGGCCTAACCACTTCCTTGCGAAAGTTTACAATTCATCACTGCTCGAGGTCATATAGTCTGAGCTAATCTCAGCATCGTTAAACAAACCATAAATCAATACAGACACTATTACTTGTGTTATATGGGAAGGCCAGCCCTGTGGACATGTAACAATGGTTGCTATGCCGACGTAACAGTGGTGAGGCTGCTCCAAGTTACGGAGAGTCCCTTGGGAAATCAGTAACCGCAACAGCCAATACCGGATAGCAGGCTACACGCAAGTCACATGTGGTGAAGAAGTTGCCGACAGGGCGCGGCGCAGTCTACGGCGAAACTCTTATAACTTACTATTTAAAGACCTCTGCACTTTGAAGCACAATAATTTGTGCGGAAAGGCGATAAAGACTTGTTGAGTGCTTCGGCAAAGAATCAAGATTTGGTATAAAGCTGTCCCTGTGCAAGCCAAGTAAGTGGAAGAGCAAGTACATTACATAGTCAATACACAGAATACGCTACCTCTTCCCCTCATATAAAAGAAAGCACAGAAAGAGAAACAAACTAGAAAATTCATCATGGTTTTTCAAGTCTGTTTTTCACTCTGTATTTTCAGTATTTTAAAATGAAGTGTGCTTCTTCATTACAAATAGCATAAAACAGATAAATAGGAGTATTTTAAAAGTGTCTCCCTGTTTTTTTAATAAACACACCATGGCTGAAATCATGGGAACTAAGAGTAAACGAACAGGCAAAACTGTATTCTGAATAAATAAACCATCAACATTTAAAATCCACAGCTAACCGTTATTACAGACACTAAAAGAGAAATTAAGCATACAGCATGTTTAAAATATGCATCAAAGTCACACTTGATTATAGAGCTATATTAAAAGAGGAATATAATTCAGACATCAGCGCTATCAAAAAGTATATATTTCAGAGCGACCTGCCTGGCAATTGAAGTGCCTGATTAGCATTACACCAACGTGGTGAATCTCTACCCTTGTACACGTAAAATAAATGTCACTGCACAACATGCTTATGCTTGCACGGAGCGGAGGACGAGGTATAGTTCTAACCCATTCGCAATCCTGCACTAGAAGCAGGTAGGTGTCCAGCACCACGATCCAGCCGCTTTACCACCAGGAAGGCCCGGTACTCCTTGTACAGGAGTTCTACAAGTACACGCTATAATACATTTGTGCATTTTTATACAGGGTCCGGCAGAAAAACCTGATGATTTTTAAGTTACAATAAAATGAAAAGTATACTATCCTTAATGTGAATTTATTACTAAAATTATCTTTATCTCAAAGCATTTTAATTACAATATTCACTTCCTGAATATAGTGTCTGTGAGATGGCGTCCCTTGTTGTCAGCCCATTCCCGCAAGCGGTGGGCTTCTGACAAAAACCTGACGCAATCGTTGGATGTTCTCAGGAGTTCTAAGTGAAGGCTCTCTTCCTGGACGTTCTTTTCGCGGCAGACGCTGTTTCTCTGCAGTTTCTCACCCACAACAGTACAGTATTGCGACTAGGGACACTGTCGTTCCGATGAATATTGAAGTGCCGACGAAATATCAGCTGAGTCACAACGACAGAATCGTTGTTTTAGAAATATGTCTCCACAGCGAAAGCCCGATGCTGTACAGACCAGCGCTCCATGGCAACTGAAATGCTTTGAGTCTCACTAGAAGGGCGCTCAAGAACAAATTGCCAACGCCAACGATTCCACTCACAGCTGTGTTGCCAAATCGTCAGGTATTTCTGTCGGACCCTGTATTTGAAGCATTTATTCAGGTAAATTAAAAAAAAAGATCTTTACGTCATGTGTCCGAGGTGACTGTCCGAGCTTACATTCTCTTAAAAAATCGGCCAAAATCGGTTTATCCGTTCTCTAGACGCTTCATTTATATTACAGACGGCAGTGTGGTCGCAGCCGTTTTAATAGGCCTTCCGATTGGTTTTGAACGCGCGTAAAAGCGATTGGAGAATAAAGAAATGAGAAAGTGCACAAACATTTATGAAGGCGAGTAGAAGAAGAGAAATACAATTTTATTTATAGTTTATTTAACGACGAGGTCAGTAGCTCAGAACATTCGGATTCTGCTGCGGGACGGTGAGGAAATAATGAATTCAGTAGATGTGGAAAGAAGCAATCGTTTCTTGATTTCAGATACTGTTACTGAATTTGCCGGGAGGTACTAAACAGAACCACAAAACACCTCAGTCAAGATTTGCGGTCTCTGGGCCAAGATTTGAGTCCGGGACCTCCGAAACAGGAAGCGGTGACGCTATACAATAATTTTGCAGCGTTCGGAAATAAACACAGTGACACAGCAATAAATAAATAAAAACGTGAAACAGTGAAGTACAGTAGAAGAATCAAAGCACAAAATACGAGAAACTAGTATGAACGTAAGAAGAAAAAGTGGCAAAGAAAGTAAGGAAAAAAAAATCAGATTGATGGGGGGGAAGAACTGACCCATGTTCAGACCTTCAAGAACCGGAAGCTGTCACAGCGGGTCACATGACAATCTGCCCCTGTCCCCTGTGTTATGAATTATTCACGGCGCTCTCGGCGACACGTGTGACGTCACATGTAGCCAGGCAACTTATCAGGCATCTGTCGATTGCAAAGATTACGGCCAATAATTTCAGAAAATTGAAGGATTTTCTTCAAACTTTACGTAGGCATTATGCAATGTCCTTACGCCATAATTTCCTATCAGCAATAATGCAAAATGAAAATGTCGTTCGAGGAAATTTTATGCAAGAACCATACTAGTGTCATTAAATGTATGAAACGTCATTTCATGCACAAAATAGCTTGTGCAGCTTTTCAGACGTCCCTTTCTTCAAAATGCGAAATAATATCATCGTGGCCGCGTGAAAATTATAAAAAGCTCTTCTTTCGATTAAGACACTTGAATGGAGAAGAGCTATTTAACTTCCCTTGAGCGGGCTATTAGAGTATTAACACGACGTTTTGTGTTGAAAAGCACCAACATTACGATCTTGTCTACTTTACCTTTGTTAATTACTAAGCTCTGCTCTTGCTGGTGGCAGTAAATAGGCCTATATGAAGTGGCAGAAAGGCTGCGACTAAAGAATGAGTGAAGACAAGTGGCTAAAATACCATGGGATTACGAAAGCACAGGCAAGTAAAAGACACTTGAAAGAGAATTGAGACAAGTATGTCTGGCCCTTTTTTCACGACCTAGGTGCGTAACTTAAAAAAGTGGGAGTAAATCACATAGACTTAAAAAAAATGATATTCCCATCCGAAATAAGGGGTTTGCATAATAGATCGCAGGCAGCTGAAAGGCGTTACATCGAAAATGAAAATGGGCAAATTGAGAAGTGGTAAAAATTGGTAAGGGGCGTTAAAGTAAAACAAGGCGTAAAACAAACGGATGTAAAACAAGGGATTTTTAAGCTCATGGTTCCGTGCATCGTAATTTAATGTTAATAAAAATCCAAATAGATGCAACAGTATGCAGATATTTATTTACTGCAAAGTCACTCTACATGTTTCGGGTGTCACAGCACCCATCATCAGGAGTACTAAAAACTGTAACCGCAGCCT
>Ga0131853_10009832_pt1 | contig 17497 bp, 8 predicted proteins | sample TergutLab28metaG_FD_92764 | JGI IMG/M metagenome (GOLD analysis project Ga0131853, IMG submission 92764) | Labiotermes labralis P1 segment gut microbial communities from Petit-Saut dam, French Guiana - Lab288 P1 (version 2) (version 2) | ecosystem: Host-associated > Arthropoda: Insects >... | reverse complement strand
GTCCGCTCTGTCCGATGTACACCTTGCCACATTCACAAGGGATCCTGTATATGCCTGGTGTTCTTAATCCTGGTGCATCTTTGGTTGGTGACATGTAGCTTGATATTTTCCTGGGTGGTATGGTGATGCTTTTGATATTGTATTTGGCCAACATTCTACTGAGTCTGCCGTATGTAGTTTGGGTGTACGGTAAGTAGGCTGTAGATGTAGGTTTATCTTCAGTCTTGTTGGTCCGTGTGACCGGTTTTATGGCTCGTTGTATCTGCTGATGGCTGTAACCATTTTGTTTGAAGACATTGGTGAGGAATGTTAATTCCGGTGCAAGGGATTCCTGATCGCACATAGTTTTAGCTCTGTGTACCAGGGATGAGAGGACTGAGTGTTTGTTGGCTGGATGGTGATGGGATTTTTGGTGTAGGTAGAGGTTTGTGTGGGTGGGTTTCCGATAGACTTTATTTTGTGAATTTGTTCTGCATCCTGTTGAAAACATACTTACAATATATTTCTAGACCAACCACCTTATTAGTCACTAATGATGCCTTTGTGTTTTTCTTCGTAGTGTTAATGTTTTTGCCCGTTAAATTAGCATCATCACCATAAAACAGAAGCTCATGTGTTCCATTCAATTTCAATTCTACCTGGTTAGCTTGGATCTTCCTAATGGCATATTCTTAAGCAGATCTCAAAACGAATGGCAATAAAGCATCTCCTTTCTTCACAACTTTCTGATCAGACAATCTGTAGAATTCCAAACATCCTTTAATTACACATCACAACAATCTGTACCAATTACGGCTTTGTATACATGATGAAGGTTACAATGTAATGTGTAGACCCTTGTTCTTCAACTGTATAGTATGTTCAATGAATGTTATCTTGTATTCAAAGGAAAAAACAAAAATTTGATGTTCTAGATCAGAATTCTAAGTAGCATGTACAAGAATGAATCTACAATAGATTTGTGATGTGGAGAAAAAACACTGAGTATTAGGGATCAGATAAATAACACAGGGATATGTTGTGCAGCAACTGTCAGACCGGTGAATTTACATATATGAAATTATGATTATGATATGAAATATTCACTGGAATTCAGTTGGGTTCATAGCTGCAGTAATTTTTTTTATTGACACAGGAGATTTATTTTTCTCAACGTGGGTTATAAATTCTTAGGACTGAGAGCTAACAATAAATTTTCAAGTGAAAGGATGCAACCATTCATAAAATATTAAAGCCATTTTATTGGGAGGGCACAGGTTACAGATGAAAGATCCAGCAGCCTGACAACTTAAAGAATTGTTCCAAATCTGGTAAAGTAACTGAAATGGTAGGGAATATGACTTATTGTTCAGAAGTCAGTGAAAGAACTGAACATAAACAGAGAAATTGTGAAATTGATTCTGACAGATAATACAAATATGAAAAAGAGTCTATCCAGAAATGGTACTGAAAAATGTCTAGGGCAAGCAAGTAATAAGAAGAAAAATTTGCTCAGAATTTGAGTAACATGAAATCTGGGAAGATACAGTGACTGACAATTGAACTGGTCTTATGGCATGACCCAAGACAAAAAATCTATTCTGCAATTGAAGAATTTGGAGTCTCTAACAGTGAAGAAAGGATGAATGTCAATATCAGAGATGCAAACCACACTGGTCTCCATGACATCCAAAGAATTATTCATTACGAGTATGTTCCTCCAAAAAAGTGAACCAGGTATTCTAACCTACATTTTTGGGATGTTTGTGGCAATGCATATCATAAAACATCAAGTGTCTCACTGAAAAAGTGATTTTAAATCATGACAGAGACATGGGCTAGTCAATAAATGGAAGACCATTTGCCAGGTTTAGGAATATGGAACCAGATCCAAGTTGACCACAAAACCTGACTGATTTCCTAATACCCAACATACCAAGAATGAAGATGCATCACATGGTCTGCCATATACATGTACATATGTATGTAAAGTGATCCTGCTACAGGCCCAGTGTGACCCAGAGGGTGGGTAGAGGTATAGCTCTACTCTTCCATGACTGCGGCACTAGAAGGGGGTGAGTGGTCAGCAGCATGCCCTGGCCGCACTTTACCCCCGGGAAAGACCCGGTACCCATTTTACAGGAGGCTGGGTGGGCCCCAGGGCTGGTCTGGATGGGTGGAAAAGCTCGTCCCCACCGGGATTCGATCCCGGACCGTCCAGCCCGTAGTCAGTCGCTACACCGACTGAGCTACCCGGCCCACACATATGTATGTACTACATGTATATGTATGTGTGAATATATGTAGGGCATTATATTACCTGAAAACTGCCACTAGTCACTTCCTGGCAGTTCATGCAATGCATAAAACTTTGAGTGGCAACAAATGCGTTCGTTAGATATGACACGTGTCTCTGAGCCCAAAGAAAATATTTCCAGCATATTTCTTAAACACAGTGAGTAAAAACCCTACTATTTGCAATACATTCAACTAAAACACATGGACCTTGACTAACTGCAAATTGGAATAGCACTGTGTGCCAACATGCAAAAGACAGAGAAAGTGTCTGAAATGTAGGTTTTAAGCTTAATAATGACACAGCTGATCACAGTAGAAGATTTTAGTGCATATGTGAAAACTTCACATCTTACAAAATATAAATTTCGTTTCCTATGCAACTTTTAAAATAGTCCCATACTGTTTCCATTAACATTGTAGCAACATTCCACCAAATCTGAAACAGCCGCTCTCCACGCACATGTTATTTCTCATCATTCCAAGCAATATATATTACAGAGCATTGACATCATACATATTGCAAATAATTGAAACAGAAGTCAAAGATTACACTATGTTTGTATGTTAGTATGTGATATGGGAAATGTTTTTGTGAAATTAAAATTCATGAAAACATTCCCTAACTTATTAGAATTCTGTACTTGAAGTACTTGAATACTTGACACACAGTTTCTAAAATCACATACTAAATGATGGTACAGATTTTTTGGGGCAAAACAGTGAAAATGAAAGTGTCTATCACATAAAAAAAATGTATAACCCAAGTGCAGATATGGAAACTTCCACACAGGGTTTATCTTCTGTGTTCCATAAAATTAAAAATTGTTTACTTTTCATTTTGGAAATAAATGATTTGAAAATTTAAATCTTACTGGTGTTCCACAATTGAAATGTAATTATTTTGCACGTAAAGAAAGGTGTAAAGTTGTCCCCGTCCATGCCATGAAGGCATATAGAGGAAGGAGAATACAGCTCCACTCATTCTTAACCTCAGCATTAGACTGAGGGGAGTGGTCAACTTTATGCCCCGGCCAATCTACCTCTGGGAAGAACCCCAGTATCCAATGAATAGGAAGCTGAGTGGGCCCCAGAGCCAGTCTGAATGATTTGGAGAAGAGAAAAATCCCTTGCCCCTGCCAGGATTCAAATGCTGGACCATTCAGCCTTTAGCCTATTCACTGTAGCAACTCCACTATTCTGGGTACAATGACTGTCCATGTACTTAATATATTTGAAGGTCATTTTCCAGAGTTCTCACTCAGCCATAAATCGACAATACACAAGCAGATTTATTGACAGATCTCACATACCAAAAAATTGCACCAGCTTTTTGACAGATGAATAATATGAAGACCTGCATAAATCAATCACTTTGTCCATTAACAAGCACTTTTATTCAAACAACTGTCTACAGATAAAGTGATCTTTGAAATTATTTGATGTGTGTGGCAAAAGCTGCTGATATCGGTCTGTGTTCATTGATAGGTCAGGTAAACATACCAGATTTTGAAACAGATATTTGTGGCAAATACCAGGCTGGTTTTTTATAAAGTTTTATATTTCAACTGTTAATCTATTTTAGTGTCTTGCAGATAATATGTATTATGAGAAACAAGGTATGATATTGTGGTCAAATGTGCATATGATTCATGAACTTTGGTAATGAACACGACAACATAACAGACAGAGCAAATTAAATAAAGAAAAATATTATGATTTTTTCAGTGGCATAAGGAAAGCTGGGTAGCAAGAAGAAGAAGTGTTAAACGAAAAATCTGAAGATTTTGTAATGTTTCAATTTATATTTTTTTGTTGTTGTGAATTTAGTGCCAGGTCTTCAAACCTAAAGACAACTGCAAGTTTTATTAGCCCACTGATACAACGTTTTCATAAATTATTTCTTGTAACTCCTCCTGTAATTACTTAGCATATAAATTTGAAGCTTTGAATGAAGTTATCTACTATTTTTTGAATGACTTTTCTCAGCTTACAATGGTATGTATGTACTGTAGAGCTGATATGTCACTCAGATCAAGTTTTCCTTATGCTACTAACAGACCAATTATTAAAATCATCCAATAAATCTGCTAGTGCATATTTAACTATTTACACCAGTGTAAATATTATTGTCTGTTTCAACTTCTTAAAAAAAAATATGACTAGCATACCTTGAGAGTACTTATGCATTGTTTTTGTAACTTCTGCAGCCTTATTATTATATTTACCTTATGTTAGCTCTAATATACACTTACTGTCACAGACGTGTTATTTCAGTGCCCCCATTCTGTGGACTTTTCTTGTTATCAGTCTGACTAGCTTTGTTCTGTGAACTCTGCTGTTGATGGTATATGTTCCCATGATTAGTTTCAACAGCTGATGAAACGTTAGGGCTGGAGACTGGAAAGAACCTTGGAGCATGTACAGAATGATCTGCTACAGGTGATGTTATATCTAAACAGTCACAACTAAGACTTGAATCAGAAAGTGTAGAATCCACAGCATATTTTGGGAGGAGAAGTAGACTTTCAGTTGATTTGGTTGGCTGCACATAGTGGTGATGATGCTGTCCATGACCATAGAGATTAACCACTGTGGAAGTCATACCTTGAAGGTGTCTATCTCCAGTGCGGCACTGTTGTGATGCACTCCCTGCCTACAAACGTAGAAATACCAAGAAATATGTTAGTATCATTATATTCTCAATTAGTTTTCATGTAATTATACTGTCATACTTCTCACATCAGACTTCCATCTGCTGTTGATGTGCTGATAAATTGTCCATGTTTGATTTATCAGCAGGCAAGTGCAGTCTGGGTTATAGGCAACATCATGTCACAATATCTGTACTGTCTACAATATTATGTCATAATGCATGTTTCCTTTCGTATTTCCTTCATTATGGTGTTGTACAACATAAAGAAAATCATGAAACACCATACTGCTTCACTACAGTATTCAGATGGTTTGGGAATCTTGGTTCCCACGTGTAGTTTCATAGCATGCGGAAGTCCAAAGCTCCTGTTTTAAAAACTACATTAGAAAGTATCTGATTAGATAGCATAATGCTCTTCTCTGACCAATCTTAGTTAAAAAAAAAAAAAAAAATTAGTCACATACACAATGATATTTCACTTTTTTTTAAACTACATTCTACCATGTTATGTGTCAAAAAGTCTGAACCCTAACCTTTGTATATGCATTTCATAAACAGATAAGTGGGTACCAGTTACAAATACAGCCAAAGAACACTAAATAACTACAGGTATAATGTCACATGTTGTGACTAAGTGGGTTGACTAAATATTGTAAACCTAACAGAAGTATGTCTTCCAAATTACGCTCTCAGATTCATGTCATGAGCAGGAACAATTAATAACATGCTGCTTAGTATTAGGATTCACTGTATTGTAGGGTTTCACAGACTTCTTCTGTAACGTGAACAGCAGCAATGACTTTCTACCAGGTCGCAAAACCAGAACGTTTCTAAGAAAAATTTTAAGTACTATTATGAAATTTTACTGCTAAAGTACATAATTAACACCCAAACAGATTCCAAAGAACTTTGGCCACCCTGGATTAACACATTAAGAAAATACCTGTCATCACTTTGAGGACATATGTCATGGTTCTCTGGATCTGAAGAGCAAATCTGTTTCTAAGTTTAAAAATACTACACTTAATCACCACTGATTAACATCACGTTTTGCTAAGCCACTGATTAACATCACGGTTTGCTAAATTGAAATACAGTATCAAGCCATGTTCTTTTCAATTAGTAACCTAGCAAGTTAATGGAATTTGTTAATGTGTTATATCTTTCTATATAACATTGTAGTGACAAGTCTGATGGCTTATTCAGACATGTGTTTGTATGTTTATACAGTTTGTGCTACTGTGTCCTATATAAATTTTGTCGAGAAGGATGAACATAATACAATTACAATACAAACATCTGCTTTGTCGATCATTCTGCAAATTAATTTCAGTACATAAACAGCTCAGTGTTTCATAAGTCATGGCTGTTAGAACTATACCAAGCTACTCTGTAAGAGCTCTCACAATTTCTATATGGTCTATCAGTAGGTTTACGAAGTTTATAATTTGATGCATGAGAAACAAAAATTTGGAGGCACTGAATTGTGTGAATTTAAGGACACATAGCTGAACTTCATCTACAAATTCAACACTCTCAGAATATCAATTGCAGTGACTAATGAACAAACTTCTGCTGAAGTGGCATGAAGCATTAGAACATGCTCACATTTAATTTCTGGCACATAACATATTCTAATAAGTCAAAGGGGCTGTAACCACAATTTAGAGAAAAGTTACAAGAAGCGGTAGAGTGATATCACTGATAAACCAAACCAAAAGTGCCACTGAATGCTAAAATTGAAGGGTGTAAGTGAACAGACATGTATAGAAAATTGATTTCATTACTGCTACAACTGGGAAAAAATGAGACTGCTGCCAGTTGAACCTAATTGCACTGTGCACAATATTGGGAATACAAGATTTCAAACCCATTATGCAGGTAGAAGCAGCCCAATAAGATAAAACACATTTAATGCCTCTTTTAAGAGTTATTCTTGAGCAAATATGTCAACAACATTCTTTACATACCAACAGTTTGTGAAAACATGCAATCCCTATGCAATGGAATAGAACAGCAACATGCAGGAATATATGAACTGACCATCATCTAAGTACCTGCAGAAATCACCAAAAAAAAAAAAATTACATTTTAATGCAGTGGGAAACACTTAGAGGATTGCATTTACTTAAATACTTAGTGCAGACTGCTATACACTGTTTGGAAAATATGCGCTGTTGGAACATTACTGTTACTTGTGAAAATGCCACAGGCATATATTTTCTGTAGAGCCTCGACACTCCATGTGGTAGAAAATGTGTCCACAATTTAGGATATCCACCAACTCTACATAGATGAATTGTATGTCATGACAAGCAGAAGCAGGCTGAAGTCAACCTGTCACAGTGTCACTCTATTTGCTTCTGTCCCTGAATTTTTTTTTTGAATGAACACATATATATTTCTTATCAAAGAGATTTTCTTTTCATATGAAACACTGTAAAAAGGGCTGTGTGATTCTTCCAACAGCATTACATTGTGTCATTTGCAAAAAATAAAATTACATATAATAAAATCTTCCATTAGGCCCAAAGACATTTTCATTCAACATGTAACTACCATTCCAAAATTATAGTGTATTCAAAATTCCCCAAATTACAACATTGTACCCACATCGCTTGCTGAATTACTTCAATTTCAGAAATTTTAATGCCTAAAATACTGGAGTAGAAGAGAATTTAAAAAAGCCAAGTGACGTTGGCTGTTGATGTCATGAAAATCATACTATTATTTTGTGGAATACTGAGCCACTATTACTCTCAGGAAACAAGGCTAATGTGATGCAGAAGCTACAAAAAACAGAAAAAAAAACAATATTAAAGCACATTACAATTAAATACAAATAAGCACTTTCTGAAATGTAGCCACCTTAAGACTTGCTTTTTAGCTTGCATTACCAGCCAAACAAGTAATAAAGCAAACCAAGCATAAGCTACATGATGGTCTGTGTAAATGCGCTGACAAAGGCAAACATTACTGAACAATGAATGCAACCTATCTGCAACCCTAAGAAACATTATCAATAAAATCCATATTCTCAAATTACCAAGCAGAAGTGCAGGATGAATATGTGAATAAATTTAAAACATATAATACAAATTCATCTAATAACTGAAATAATCCAGATTATTCTAACACATATTTTTTACATTTTTCTTCATGCACAATTACCTCTGTACTTACTGGCAGCATAACTTAAGCCAAGGATACAGATCTGCATTCTGATGCTGTATTGTTAGGTGCATGGGTCCTGACATTTCAAAGAAACATAGTCAAGGACTCCTTGATCGTTCAAGATGAAGGCACTATGCTTCTTTAACACATTGAACACCATTCGCCCACTGACACGGCACCACATTCCAGTGGACCTGAATCCTCAGCAACACCAATGTGAGAAACTCAAATCTCACAACTTGTACCAAGTTTATTGATGCAAAAAGTACGTCATTATTACTAATGATATTTTTGAATAACCTCCTGCCATAAAATTTTGTTTCAATATTCCTAGTAAGTTGTACCATATTTCCTTTTATTATCAATAATATACTGCAGTTATTCGCAGCAGTAATTTCTAAATTCTGGATAACACAAGAGGTAAAGTTAAAAGCGGTTACAATTTCTTGAAAGGTTTGCTGTGCTACTGCAGAGAAAGATACGATTAAACACGAACAGTTATGTAACTGCTTATTTAACACTTCCTTTAAATACAGAAAAGTACTGTACATTACTTCAGACAGTATATTAGAGATCTGCAGAAGTTAATATGCTGCACAGGTAGAGCAAATTGTCAGTCTTGCAGTTTTGCTCTAAGAGATGAAAAGGGATTTTCTATTTACAGCAATTCTAGTTATGTTAAATAATTATAACAGGATTGTTATAATTATACCATAACCTATAGACTATCTTTATGCAGACAAGACCCAAGAACAGTAGAAGTCAATACAAGTACTTATCTATATTCATAACCCACTGCAATTGTCTGATTGCTCATCCAAAATATATGTTGAAGTAACTCTTGGCTTGACATGGACAAAAAAATATTATGTAGTTTCTGGAGAAGACCCCTATTGATGGGCAGCAAAATCAGCCATCATGAAACAAAGTGGCAAACAGAAATCATAACAATCATATTTTCAACTATGATGATAGTTGGCTAAAAGTTACCAAAATCATGTTGCATAAAGTCCATGTTGTTACTGAAAATTTAAGTTGGTAAAGACACAGAGAAGTTTAAATATATCACTTCTTATGCAATATAAACATGCAAAAAAATTTAAGCTTCAGTACAGACTACTAAATGGACAGGACCAGTTAAAAACTGTACATTTACATGCTCAATAACTGGCACATTATTTGACCCTAAACCTATTAATAAAGCCTCATGTGCACATACGAGCCTGAATCCACAAAAAGTCATGTGTTCAATTAACAATCAAAGTGCCATCCTCAGAACATCATACCAACAAGGGACCATTACGATTGAAGAACACTAAACACATGAGCCAATTCTGGGCTCTGAACCAATGTACAGTGTTTCCTGCATAATAAGTGTTACAACTGGCCAGTCTCAGTGATAAAAAAAATTTGGTTTGGAATGCCAAATATCCCAGGTTTTTCCAAGTCACAAAAATACATTTCTGACAATGTTAACTAACAGTTTGACTTCCCCACAGTGGGGTGAAACAGGTTGAGGCATACACCATCCATCAACCAGCCATTAATGGAAAGGAATAGAATGGGACAGGAAGATGTGTAGATTACTAATAATAGAGATGGACTGAGACTGTGAAAGATGAGAAACAGCTATGTAAAGAAGAAAAAGTAAGTTGAAGTTTCAGATATCAAGTGCTGAATCTGTATGGAATATTAAACCCATGTGATAAAACAGCTGACCTCTTATATGACCTGTGTTTGTTGATGAAGTGACTGACCTCTTTAGTTTCCAGCGTGGAACAAATTAGAGTCAGATATGACACTAAGAAACTTAATTGCCCTCTGTCCCAGTAACAAAATTCAGCATGTTAACAATATGATCCCAAATATGTATGATACAACCTTCTCATCAGTCAAGCTAAACAAGGTAGATGAATGGCAAATCATTCAGTAATTGTCCTTTTTCTGTTAAGTATGTATCCTGAATACTTATATTCATAAATATATTTGGGCTTACAATGGAGAAAGTAATAGGAGGTTCTATAATGTTGCATAATGACCAGCTTTGTTTTTTATATTAGTCACGAAACATTACTAAGTTGGCATGGAGGAAGAGGTGAGTAGGGCAGGGCAGGGCAGGGCAGGGCAGGGCATGTGGCCCACATGGGAGTCAATAAACATGTTTACAGGATTTTGGTGGGAAAACTAGAAAGAAAGAGACTGCATGGAAGATGTAAGCATGGGTGTGAGGCTAAGAATAGAACTAATCATAAGGAAATTGAATGGGAAAATATGGCTCAAGATAGGGACAAGCAGCAGAGTTCTGTGAGAATGATAATGAACCTTCAGGTTCCATGAAATGCAGGGAGTTTCTTGACTGATAGAGGAACTGTTAGCTTTTCAAGAGGGACTCTACCAAAATGTAGTTAACATTCAAAAAGTTACTGGTTAACTATTAAGTAAATACATCTGAAAATCAGCAAATAACCACTTTTTCAGGCTGACAGAAAGTAAAAATTATGAAACTATCATTTATTATGAAACTCAAGCCTAAATGTCTTTATCAACATGTGCAATAGGCAAGTTTTTTGTTAAATTAAAACTACTTACCTGCCAATGAGTATACTTCACATTAATATTTAATATAATTCCACACTACCTTTGTACTGTGTGTCCGGTGGTGACTCCCTTTCCCAGCACTTCCAGCTTTCACAGAGGTTGTATCTAAATATCCATAGCCAAATCCATAGCCTCCAAATGCTTTGGTTGTCAGATTGTCCCATGACTTAGCAGGTTTAGCTGGATTGTAAGGTGTGAAATTGGTGCCTTGTTGCTGCGAAGTGGAGGGGTACTGATGTTGTTGATGATATGAACTGGAAGTTCCCTGTTTGCCAGAAGATTTGGTGGAATGATTCCGAGTGGCAAAGGTTCCCTGGAATGACAGATTGTGTGAGTTAGTACTAATTCCACATTTAAGTGGACATCACATTATCTAATGAGATAATCCAACTTGTCTCCAGAGTTATGCTTTGCTTAATAATAATTTTTCAGTCTTGTTTAACATATCAGAAGCACAAGATGCTCATCTATCCATTACAGTGTGGGAAGGTAATGGTCTATCTGGGGGAAAAAAATACCACTAATGCTAGGTTCCCTGGTTAGAGTATGGCACAATATCACTATGCTATTTCATGCCACTTATTTTATGCTAGTTGACTTGCCTGTATAGATTACAGTAACAGAACTAGGCAGTGATGTACAGACTGACAGATTTACAGTACTTCCTTCATGGCATAGCCACAATGAAATTTCATTTTTTGTAGTTATTTTGTGGCACTGGATTGTAATTGTGATAGTAATTGTATTTTATCATCCTTCTTGACAAGATCTGAATAGGATGCATCAGTACAAATTCTATATGTATATACAGATGTTCATATGGGCCATCATTGTCACTTCAGTATTATATAAGAAGGATGTAGAATATTAAAAAAATTCCATTGATTTACTAAGTTAGTGTCTTATTTTACCACATTATTCACTTCATGTAGATGGAGTACAAGTGCATCTTAGTACCAAACACTGAATTGACACAGTTCCACTACCTCTTTCCTTTTTCAATTGTCTAAAATAAGTCATCATTTTATGCACAATTACATCTTCCATGTTAGAACTTCATGAGACAAATATTCTTCTACTGAGTCCAAGAGCGCAATACATGATATATATGGTCTATTTGTTTGTTTAGCCCCCTTTAGGGTTCAGACAACAGCACCTGGTCAAACTAAACACACAGAGTGACCAGGTGCAAAAAGGTTTTCACCTTGATGAAATGAATATACAATTACAAGAAAAAGAGTATGCAGCATGTGTAGTTGTATTATTAATCAGCACTGCATCATGTGCCCAGTATATGCCAGCAAAATGATGGACTGGAGTCACTAGACTCAGCATTCAAGAGTACCATGAAAAATAATATTACTACTGGGAAATAATGTAGAACATTTCTGAACGGTGGGGAATAATGAAGAAATGGTCTACCAGACATGTTGATATTCCATCACCTGACAGGCCTGGCCAAGTCAAAGTCACTACAAAGCCGTGTTTTCTTTATAGTGTTTGACTGGGCTTCATTTGCTTCCAAGGAACATTTGCATCTATTTTTAATTTTTATGTACCAGTTTCGGAAAACTGGGTGACTTTTAGATAACAGCTCCAATACAAACTTGCTGGACAATAAAAAGATATTAACAAGACAGGCAACGTACATACAAATGTAACATTGAGGCACATTCGCCTAACCACTTGTGCCGTGCAAAAGCAATGAGTATGATATACTCGAGTGTGCCTCTGTAGCCTTAGTTTTCTAGCATGCAGAGTGCTTGCACCAAATTATATTGTCATCTGTGGCCTCTCTGACTCTACCATGTTTTTCCACATTATCTAAAAAAGGCACAATTTTTGGAAAAAAGGTTATTGAACATGAAACATGTGTTTTGGTTGTGTCTACAAATTTTGTCTGAAACATTTTTCATTTAAGATGAATTCAGTGACATACTATCATAAATGTGTATAGATCTTCATGTAAATGCCCATTACTCTTGTCAGTTTTTAATTAATAATTAATTAATAATTACTTTTGTGATTGTCAAAGAATCCTCAAATATAAAATCTCATTGAAACCCATCTTGTGGGAGCTTATTGTTCCATGCGGACATACAATCAGACAGACAGACAGACATGACATGACAAAGCTAATAGTTGCTTTTCACAAGTCCTCTGAATGCACATAAAAGCATATTATTTTGGGCTTTACAGAAAAGTAAACTAACTCTAAATTGCACATAAATGTAAGAAACAATTAAAGACATACACTTGCTGCATAAGAGAACCCAACATGGAATGGAGACAAGACTTGAAACCACAGTCATGAGAAAGTTTAAGTCAAATGTCGTACATAAAAGATTAAGGATTTCTATTGTGAGAAATAAAACAAAGTGCGCACCATTCTGTCACATACCTCACAGGGTGGATCCCAGTATAATGTATCTGTACTGAGTGATGTGGTGTAGGATGCTGCACTACTCTCCCCTCCTGCACCACCAGGCATGGTACAACTCAGTTCACTTGATGTACAAGAATGCAAACTGCACTGACTAACAAGACCAGTGCCAAAGTTAAAGTAGCGATGGGCACGTGGTTGTGTAGGCTGTGGTACCATATTTGTAACAGCCGGATGTACTGCAGGTTGAGAAGAAGAACGACTACTTTTTTCTTTCCAACCTTCATGAAGATATGAAACATACAATTTGTATTAAATACTCTGATCATGACATTGTGGCTAGATATGGCATAGGAAATCTATAATGTGGTGAGAAGAAACAGAAAAGAAAATTTACACACATAAAAAAAAGTATTAAGGAAACTATTTGTTTCTAGACCAGACAAAGTGATAAACCTATAACATTACATCTTCAGAGCATATTTCACCTACTTCTCTTAATAAATTATATTTATTAAAGTTAATACTTGGTTGAGAAATGTTGGGAATACATGGGAGGACAATATTAAGGCATACTTTGAGGTTACTTATCTAAAAATCGTTCCAGCAGTACACACTACATATTGACTTTAAAAAGTTCCTATAAAATCAAACTATATTCCGCTTATAAGAACTTTTTAAAGTCATTATAAGGTGCATATTGTTGGAACAATTTTTAGATAAATAACTTGATAAAGATACACAGTGTAAATAATGTTTATGAATTAAAGTAATTCTGTGTGCAGTGGAGACCTTCTGCATCATAAAGGTAAATGATGGGATTCCATTATGCCCACCCTTTGTTGACATTAAAGAGTGATCTACAAATTAACACACCCCACATCCTTTACAAGACATTCTATATATGAGATCTTTCTTTGCGTGTTGTTACCAATGTGTACTGTGAGTACCTTCCTGCCTCTACATACATACATTTATACATACATACACACCAAGGTGGTAGGAGTGCTTCTTTTACAGTATTAAGCAGGTATAAGTAAAAAAAAAAAATCTAATTTCAAAAAATTAATAGAACTTATGAAATTTGGCAGATTTTTTAAAAGTGGGAAGGGTTAAACTCTTACCATAAATTAGGTAAGTCACCTCAGTTCCATCACTTTTATGAGTTATTCACATGTGAAACAGAGAAGACATATTCATAATGCTTCTATAATAGAACATTGGCCTACATTTAAATTCAGTTTAATATCCTGCATCTTTACAGCCTATCACAGGATGCTACTTGGTGTCTGTAGTGCTTTACTGCCTAGAGCAAAGTACACACTTGAAGTGTCCGATCAAAATAAGCAAGTGTCTATGGTAAAAATCCCACTAAACTGAGCTCAGGCGAGTTAACTTCCCATAACCAAATACAAACATGTCAAACACATAAGTTTTCAGGCTTTTATGGCAGTAATGGTCAGACAACAGACTTCTGATTTTAACACTGTGGTTTTGTAGGCTGAAATCAACGTTTTGGAGGAACATACTGCCTCTGTCTTCGGGGTGATGGTATTATGTACAGTAGATGCTGAAGTATTTAGGGGGAAGAGTTGGGTTGGCTAAATACATGTGTTTTGAGAAAATTTAGTCATAATTCTTTCTACTCCAAGATGTACTGTATGTATGTATGTATGTATGTACTGTATGTATGTATGTATGTATGTATGTATGTATGTACGTACTTATTGTGGGTGATGCAAACTTGTGAGTGCAGGCTGGAATGTTTGGAACTGCAATAGATCTGACAATAACACTATGTTTTCCATCAAAGCTGAGGCCTTAAACATCATATGCACATGCGACCAGGGATCTTTCCATCAGAGGCAACTGAGAGTTCATTACCTTTTGAATCTGACTGATTCTTGGAACTGTTTTTATGGCCATTTCGATGTTCTTTGTGATGACGTGATCGCCTCCTAGCAGAAGGAACACAGTGTGGATCACAGCATGGACTTGCTAAGTCATAAGCTTCCAGACTAGAATTGTCTTGGTTGCTGGCCTGTACACATGGGTTGCATAAGTGGTGAGAATGTGAGGTCTGTTGTTGCTGTTGCTGATTTTTATTGTGATTACTATTCCCTGAACCTTTTGAACACTTATTACTATTACTAACACCTGCAACAAAGAATTGAAACAAATTTTAGCTCTGGTGTCAAACTTCAAATGGAAGCATACCAAATCTTAAACACTGCATTTTACCTTGCCTATCAACTGTGTCAGTTTCTACTTATTATTAATAGCAGAATTATCATTATATAATTTTATATATAATTAATAAAAAGGTAAAGTGATCCCGTTACATGCCCAGTGTGGCCCAAAGGGTGGGTAGAGGTATAGCTCTACTCTTTCATGACTGCGGCACTAGAAGGGGGTCAGCAGCACGCCCCGGCCACACTTTACCCCCAGGAAAGACCCGGTACCCATTTTGGAGGAGGTTGGGTGGGCCCCAGGGCCGGTCTGGACGGGCGGAAAATCTCGCCCCCACCGGGATTCGATCCCGGGCCGTAAAGCCCGTAGTCAGTCGCTATACCGACTGAGCTGCCCGCCCCACTATGTATAATTAATATAGTATTTAAGGTATCACATAACAACACATAATTTGAACAAAGAGAAAACACTGTGTCAGATTCTTGACTATGAAATTTAACATTCTGCTGTTTTGTCAGGCTTTCTTGGCAATTTTTTGATACCCTCGTATAAATTTTCGGTGAAAGCCACAGCAGACAATGACAAAACCTATGGTGTCTCTGATTTAAAGACAATATGACAAGTAGGTTATTTCTGCCTGTAATTTCACAAATTAATAAGGGGAATTTAATTTTGGATTTATGTTCGCATGTTTTCAGGTACTTAAAGTACATACTATTTTTGAAATGGAGATCATTATGTGGCAGGTTGGTCTCTTGTTTTCACATGACAGGAATCAAAAGAAAGGTAGCAACATTTAATCAGACACAATCTTTAAATTTTCCCTTGACCATAAAAATACTTACTCTAACTACTGTAGTAAATTACATATTATTATTTGCACTGAAGTTGAGTCAGGGAAAGAAGGAGCACAAATTCTCCCCATCCTGTCTGCCGAGCAGCAATATCGCTGCTGCACACCTTCCTGCATTAGTCAGGTATCCCTGCTAATGAGGCTTTCTTCTGCGCTACACATTTTCTCTCTTCGTGTTTGCAGTTTTTTTTTTTTTGGAGTTGATGGAAGGAAATAGTGCAATGAAGGCAAAGTGAGAAAGTACTTGTGCACATACTAGTCATGTTCATTCTTTCCTTGACCCAAGTATAATTACAGCATTCATCACTGTGAATAATTCAGTATCATACAGATTAATTATAAGAATCTAACCAGCTCCAGCTGCTGCAACACCATTGGTTTGGTGATAACCTTTGGATGCCCCATGTCGTATTGGTGCCTCACATACAGTCTTCATGACTGTGGACTGGTGATGGATAGCTGTATCATTATGAATATGTTGCTGTTGTGACCCATGAGCTGTTGGCCAGCTGACAAAATATTCGCTACTGCTACTGGTCGAAGGCTGAAGCATGTATGCCTGATACCGGGGATCAAGGTACTGGTATGCTAGCAGCAATTGTTGTGTCTGAGGCTGCTGTTGGACCTATAAAATCAATCATTCATATATATATACAAACCTATAGGTATTGCTTTAAAGTATGCTCATGGTAAGGTTTTCATTCATTAATGAAGCAACATGGGATTTTTATCCTTGATATGTTTACGTGATTCATTAAGAACTCCGTTTTGTAGTAGTAAATGAAGAAGTTAGTGGTGATAATGAATGATGAATTGGGATGGATGTTTGAGTAAACAGGTTGGGCCTATTTTACGGTGCAGTCTCAACTACCATTTGGTGGGCCCTATGAACACAAGCAGAATCTCAGTGTGGCTGGCTAGTCTCCTGGCTGAGATTCAGCTGGCATATCATGTGCATGAAACAGAAGAGATAGCCATTGCAATGTGCTGCTGAGTAAAATACTTGTTAATTTCCAACTAGCCCACCATTTCCTTACCATTTTTTATCAGAAAACTTCACTCCCGATCACTGTGGGCTGGCAGGATAAGTGTGATGATATTAATTTGCCAATTAATACAGTTCTTGAGAAAATATTCCCTAGAAAACCGATTCGCACCAGGAAAACTCCAGTGTCTAGATCTAATGATTTTTTATGGCCAATTTAGGTAGCAATCAAAGAGGTCATGTGAACAAACTCAAAGCTAATAATTTCAAATCCTGTTTCACTTCAAAATGTTCTAAGTATAAATCTGATACTATACAAGAGATTCCCACATGTGATCACTACAAGTCAAATTTTCTCAAGATTCTTCACCAGAATGTTCGTGG
>Ga0131853_10009831_pt1 | contig 17499 bp, 14 predicted proteins | sample TergutLab28metaG_FD_92764 | JGI IMG/M metagenome (GOLD analysis project Ga0131853, IMG submission 92764) | Labiotermes labralis P1 segment gut microbial communities from Petit-Saut dam, French Guiana - Lab288 P1 (version 2) (version 2) | ecosystem: Host-associated > Arthropoda: Insects >... | reverse complement strand
ATGCTGCATTATTGCACTTCGTAGACCGATCGTTGGTGGGTGAAAAGAGGCCGGCAGGTTATCGGAAGATATCCAGTCCACATTGACGCAGTTCACAGTGTGTACAGGTGCGGCACTTGGAACCGTGAGCATCCGAGTCACTCCGTTCGTTGTGAAGTGTTTATTTATGCACACTGAATCATAACTCTGACAATGAACACTTTTGATACCGAAGGTGGGGCTCTGCGAACTGTACGGGACTGACTGACTGACTGCTGGGGCTGCATGTGTGATGTGGCAAACAGGAGACACAAAATAGGCATCCTACTGCGAGGTTATGCAGTATGATAACAACTCTCCCTATGTTCGACACATCTGCTGCTTCCGTCAAGAAAACGGAAACCAGAAGAGCATTAATTTCTTAAAATATTGAGTTTTTTCATAAATATTCTATTATGGCAGTTCAGGACGTGATGAGATTTTAGAATAAAAGGAAGAAGCCCCTTCCTTGCTACATATTTGCTAGATATCTACTCATGTCGGTACATTTCTTTCAGTATACCTGATGGTTGTCTCAGATCAAAACATGTGTTGTAAGGCAATGGATGAAATTATGTTGTGTTAGATTGTTACATATGGCGTCTCAGTAGACAGCACAACGGAATGGCTTCCCTACTGACTCAAAACACACATTTTATGTTCTACAATTTATTTTTCCCGAAAATCGGCCGTTTCTTATATAATGTTAAAATATCTGGTACCGTCACACAGACAGGCCACAGACTGCAACTTAACACAGTGCAGATAAGATGCGATTTGCACGCCGGGTAACTCCACGGCAACAATGGTTATGCGAACGCGCCTGAATGTTACGTTTCACATTCACTGTATTGTAACACAAAGCACAGTCTTCTAGTGTGCGACGCCGTACCGTCCGATACGGACTTACCAACATTTCAGAAAAACTTGCTGGCAGTAGTAGAATCCCCAAAATGCGGTTAACTCCCTCCCAGACTATACGGCATCACTCTGCACCACTGTGACAGCACAATCCCTCGCGCGCACTAACAGCCGTGCGCGAATGCGGATAACCGCTGATATCCGCAACGATACACTAAAGGCGGATAAACACTGTATATAAACGCGGACTGCGGATAAAATTGCGAAATTGAGAAACTTCGAGGAGTTCGAGGATTCAGCCGGCACTGAAGCTTCTTCAGGTGCAACATGCACGGACCGATTGCCTAAGTTCCCACAATATAACAAGATACGCTATTGTATTCACGCCGTCGCCGGCATCCAGCGCCGCATCTGAGGGAAGCTTCTCCACTGCAAGACGCATGATTCAGGACCGAAGGACCTGTCCCAAACCCAGCATGTATGACCGTAATAATTTCCTGAACAGCAGCCTCTTGATATAGACTAGCAAGTTGGCGAGTACAAAATTTAAGTCATTATCGAAACAGCAGTGTCGAGTTTGCTGATAGATTGTAACTGGAGTGACTGATAGTTGACAGTGCTTGGTGCAGTGCTGTCATTCATAGTTGACAGTCGCGAACTGCTTAACCTACAGGGGAAGATAAAACGCTTTCAGCGAACATTTAATTACAAAACAAACAGCACTATTGTGAGAGCTTGGGGTTGGCCTCATGCAGAACAAATAATGCACAAAGGGAAAGTTGTGCCTATCCACGTGATGAAGAGAACAGAGTACAGTTCGGTCATTCTTAACCTCTGCACGAGATGGAGGTGAGCAATCAGCTTCACGACACGGCCACTTAACCTCCGGAAAGAAACCCGGCACCCACGTGACGGCTGGGTGAGCACCAGAGCCGCTCTAACTTAACTAAGTTAACCCAACCCAACCAAAATCAACCCAATCCAACCCAACACAACCGATCATAACCTAACCAAACCTAACGTAACATATCGTAACATAACCTAACCTAACGTAACCTAACCTAACCCAAACTAACTCAACCTAACCTAAATCAAACCTAACCTAACCTAACCCAACCTAACCGAAACAAAAATAACCTAAACTAACTTAACCCAATCTAACCCAACGCAACCTAACACAACGTAACCCAACCCAACACAACCCAACCCAAAAAAAAAACCCAACCCAAAACAAACCAAACCAACCGAAACCAAACCCAACCCAAACCAACCAAAAATAAACTAAACTAACCTAACTTCACCTAACCTAACATAACCTAACCTAAACTAACCTAACCCAAACCAACGCAATCCAACCCAACCCAACCTAATCTAATCTAATATAAAATAACCTAACCTAACCTAACTTAACCTAACCTAACATAATCCAACCCAACCCAACCCATTACAAACCAACCCCACCCAACCTAATCCAACCTAACCTAACCTAAAATAAACTAACCTCACCTAAACTAACCTAACCTAACATAACCCACCCCAACCCAACCTAACCTAACCTAGACTAACCTGACCTGAACTGACCTAAACTAACCGGACCTGACCTGACCTCACCTGAACACAACTGACCTGACCGGACCTGACCTCAACTCACCAGACCTGACCTGACCTCACCTGATCTGACCTGACATGGCCTGACACGACCCAAACAGAACTGACACGACCCGACCCGACCTGACCTGACCTGACCTAAACTAACCTAACCTAACCTAACCTAACCTAACCTAAACTAACCTGACCTGACCTGACCTGACCTGACCTGACCTGACCTAACCTAATCCAACCTAACCTAATCTAACCCAACCCAACCTAACCTAACCAAACCTAACCCAACCTAACCTAACATAATCTAACCCAACCTAACCTAACCCAACCTAAACTAACCTAACCCAAAATAACCTAACCTAACCCAAACTAACCCAACCTAACCCAACCTAACCCAACCTAACCCAACCTAACCTAACCTAACCCAACCTAACCTAACCCAACCTAACCTAACCTATCCCAACCTAACCTAACCTAACCTAACCTAACCTAACTTAACCTAACATAATCTAACCTAACCTGACCTAACCTAACCTAACCTAACCTAACCTAACTTAACTTAACCTAACCTAACCTAACCTAACCCAACCCAACCCAACCTAACCAAATTTAATTTAAACAAATCTAACCAAAAATAACATAATATATCCTAACCTAAACTATCCTAACCTAACCCAATTTACCTAACCAAACCTAACCAAAAAGTAACCTAACCTAACTTAATCTAACCTAACCTAACATAACCTAACCAGCCCAACCTAACACAACCTTACCCAACCTAACATAACGTAATCTAACCTTACATATCCTAACCCAACCTAACATAAAACTCCCTAACCTAAACTCACCTAACGCAACATACACTAACCTACCCTATCTTAACCTAACCTAACCTTACCCAACTAATCCTAACCTAACCTAACCTATCCTAACCAACATTAATTAATAACTTAACCCAACATGACTTAATTTATCCAAACCTAAACTAACCCAACCCAAAACAACCCAAAGCAAACCAACCCAATCCTACAAATCCCAACTTAACTCAACCAAACAAAAACAAAACCAACAAAACAACCCAACCCAACCAATACGAATCCAACTAAACCCAACAAAATCAAACCAAACCCAATCCAACCAAAACAATTCAAACTCAAAGAACCTAACCTAACGTAACCAACCCAAACAAAACCAACCCTACCCCAAACAATCCAAACCAAACCAACCTAATAAACACAATCTAAAACAACCCAACCCAACACAATCCAAACCAACCTAATCCATCCCACCCCAAACCAACCATCCCAAACGAACGCGAAATAAATTAACCGAACCTAAATTAACCTCTCTTAAATATCCTATACTAACACAATCGAAACCAAACCAAACCCAACGAACACAATTCAACTAAAACCAACATAACTTAACGCAAACCAACCCAACATGACCAAAACCAAACCAACCAAACCAAACCCAACCTAATTCTACCCTTCCCAACTTAACCTAACCTAACAAAAACTAACCTAAAATAACCTAACCTAATCTACCCTAACATAACGTAACCTAACCTAACCTAACATAACGTAAACTAAACTAACCGAACCTTACCTAACCAAACACAAACCAACTTACCCCAACCTAACCTAACCTAATTTTACCTAACCCAAACTAACACAACCTAACTCAACTTAACCCAACCTAAACTAAGCCAACCTAAACTTACCTAACCTAATCTAACATAACCTAACTTAACCTAAACTAACTTAAACTAGCCTAACCTAATCTAACGTAACTTAACTTTAACGTATCATAACCTAACCTTACCTAACCTAACCCAACCTACCCCAACTTATCCTAAACCTATATAATCTAAACTAACCCACCTTAAATTAACTAACCTAACATAAAATAACCTAACCAAACGCAAACCAACCCAAACCAATGAAATCCAACCCATCCAAACTTACCCCAACCAAACCACCCCAATTCAATCCATTCCATCTCAGACTAACCTAAACCAACTCTTCCCAACGAAATTAAACCCAACCCAACCCAGCTCAAACCAACACAACCCTACCCAAACAATTCAAACCCAAACCAAACTAACCTAACCTAGCCCTACCCAAACCAACCCAACCCAAACCAATCCAACCGAAATCAACCCAACCAAAACCAATCTTACAAACCCAAACCAACCCATCCCGACCCAAACCAACACAACTCAACCCAACCCAATCCAACCCAACTCAAACCAACACAACTCAACCCAAACCAACCCGAACTAACCAAAGCTAACCTAACCTATCCTATAATATCCTACACTAGCCCAACCAAACACAAGCCACACCCAACGAACCCAACCCAACCAAACACAACCCAACCCAACTCAACCCAACCCAACTGAACACAACCCAAACCAACCCAACCCAACCCAACCCGATCTAACCTAACCTACCCTAACCTAACCTAACCTAATCTAATCTAAAATATCCTACCCTAACACAACCCAACCCAACCCAAACCAACCCAACCCAACTGAACCCAACCCAACACAGCCCAACCCAATCCAAACCCAACCAACCTAACCCAACCTAACCTAACTTAACCTAACCTATCCTAACCTAAGCTCACCTAACCTAACCTAACCCAACGTTACCTATCCTAACCTAACCTAACCTAACCCAACCTAACCGAACCAACCTAACCTAACCTTAACCAACCTAACCTAACCTAACCTAACTTAAAATAACCTTACCTAACCTAATCTATTCTGGCCTGAGTACCGTTGACGTTGCGGTCCCTAGCACATTACCTATAGCGGTTCCGTCGCTGGACAAGTTAAATTTGCCTTTGCGGTCCCTGCGTACGGTACCTTTAAAGGTGTTGTCCTTGTTCGCGGTGAAGTTACAGTTGCGATTCCTGGGTTCAGTGACACTAACTGTGCTTTCCCTGGGCAAAATAACGTTACCGTTGAGGTCCCTGGGCACGTTACCGGTTTCGTTGCTTTCACTGGGCACTTTAACGTTACCGGTCCCTTCCCTGTGCACAGTAACGATTCAGTTGCGTTACATGTGCACTGTACCAGTGGGGTGAGGTCCCTTGTTAAGATATAGAGGACGTTGCGTTCCCTAGGCACGTTACATGTGCCTGTGCGAACCATGGGCACAATAAAGGTGCCGTTGTTTTCCCTGGGCACTCTACAAGTAACGGTGAGTTCCCTTGTCATGGCACATGTGCCGTTGAAGTCCCTGGGCACGTTACCTTTACCGGTGCGTTCTCTGAGCACTTTACTGTTACCGGTGCAGTACCTGGGCACTGTACTGAAGCCGCTGCGATCCCTGGACACGGTACTTTTACCGGTGCATTCCCTTGTCACGTTACCGTTGCCGCTGCTCTCCCTGGTTACGGTACAGCTGCCGCTCCTTTCCCTGGGCACGGTACCGCTATCGGTGCGTTCCCTGGTCTCGGTACCGTTGAACCTGAGTTCCCTGGGCACGGTAACTCTGCCGCTGGTTTCCCTGGGGACGGTATCGTTAGCGGTGCGGTACCTGGGCACGGTACCGTTGTCGCTGCGTTCCTCGGGGTCGTTACGGTTACCGGTATGGAACCTGGGTACGTTAACGTTACCGGTAAGATCCGTGGGTACGTTACTGGTGCCGCTGCGGTCCCTGGGCACGGTAGCGGTACCGGGTGATCCCTGGGCACATTACCAGTACGGGTCAATCTCAGTGCCTGGTACCGATACCCGTGAATTCTCTGTTCACGGTACCGGTGCCGCTGCGTTCCCGGGAAAGTTAACGGTGCCGCTGAGTTCAATGGGCACGGTACCGTTACCGGTGCGTTCCCTAGGCACGGTAACGTTGCCGCTGCGTTCCCTGGGCTCTCTTCCGATTTCGCTGCCGTCCCTAGGCACCGCACCGGACCGGTGTGTCATCTGTGCACGGTACCGATGCCGCTGCGATACCAGGGCACGGTACCTGTACCGCTGAGTTCCGTTGACCCGGTACCAGTGCCGCTGCGTTCCCTGGGCACTCTACCGCTACCGGTGCGTTCCCTGTGCACGCTAAAGTATCCTCTGCTTTGCCATCGTTTTGCGTCAGTACCGGAGCTGTACCTACGCATTGTACCATTGCCGTTGCGGTCCCTGGGCAATGATACCGGTACCGGTGGGTCCCTGTGTACGGTGTCGGTGTCCTTGCGTTCCCTGGGTACGGTAAATTTACCAGTTCGTTCAATGATCTCGGTAGGTAAACCGGTGCGGTACCTGGCCACAGTGCCGTTACCGGTGTCGTCCCTGGTTACGGTACCTGTACCGTTGCGGTCGCTGGACACGGTAGAGTTACCGGTACGGTCCCTGGTCACGGTACCGTTGCCGGTGCTGTCATTTGTCTTGGTAACGGTAACGGTACTGGTGCGTTCCATTGTCAGGGTACCGGTGCCGCTGAGGTCCCTGAGCACCGTACTGTTACTGGTGCGGTCCCTGGTTAAGTTACCGTTGCCGCTGCTGTCCCTGGGCACGGTAGCGGTGCTGCTGCGTTCCCTGGGCACGTTACAGCTATTTTTGCGGTCCCTGGTAACGGTACTGGTGCAAAAGCAGTCAGTGGGCACAGTACCAATACCGCTGAGGCCCCGAAGTAAGGTACCGGTAACTTTGCGGTCCTATGGCACGGTACCTTAGCTGCTGCGTTCCCTGGTCACGGTACGGGTTCCGGTGGGTTCCGTGGGCACCGTACCGTTGCGGCTAATGACCCTGGTCATATTACCGGTACCGGTGCGGTCCCTGGGACCGATATCGGTGCCGTTGCTGTCCCTGGTCACGTTACAGGTACAGCTGCGTTCCCTGGTCACGGTACCGGTAATGGTGCGGTCCCTGGGCACGGTAACGTTGCCCCTGCGATCCCTGGGTACTTTACCATTGCCGGTGCGGTCCCTGGGCATGTTACCGGTGCCGCTGCGGGACCTAAGCACGGTACCGGTACCGGTGAGATTCCTGGGCACGGTACCGAAGCCTCTGCGTTCCCTTCGCATGGTATCGCTACCGTTACTTTCCCTGGGCACGGTACCGTTTACGCTGCGGTCTCTGCGCACGGTACCGTTACCGTTGCGGTAACTGGGCACGGTACCGGTGCCACTGAGGACACTGGGCAGGGTACCGGTACCGTTTCGGTCCCTGAGCACGGTAGCGGTACCGTTGCGTTCCCTGCGCGTGTTAACGTCGCCGTTGTGTTCCCTGGGCACGGTATCGTACCGTTGCGTTCCCTGAGCACGGTGTCGGTACCGTTACAACCGCTGGGCGCAGTAAGGTGGCCTTTGCGTTCGCTGGGCAAAGAAAGAGTGCCGTTGCGTTCCCTGGGCACGGTAACTGTATCGCTATGTTCCCTGAACACGTTAACGTTGCCGCTGAGGTCCCGGGGCACGGAACCGGTACCGTTGCGTTCCCTGAGCACGGTTACGGTACCGTTGCGGTCCCCAGGCGCGTTAAAGTGGCCGTTGCGTTCCCTGGGAACGGTAACGGAACCGTCGCTGTCCCTGGGCGCGGTACCGTTGCACTTGCATTCCCTGGGCACGGTATCACTACCGTTGCGGTCCGTGGTCACGTTAACGTTGCCGTTGGGTTCCCTGGGCACGGTACCGTTGCCGGTGTGTCCGTGTGCACGGTACCGGTACCGCTGCTTTCTCTGTGCACCTTAATGGTGCCGGTGCGAACCATGTGCAAGTTACCGGTGCCGGTGTGAACCATGTGCAAGTTACCGGTGCCGTTGCCTTCCCTCGGCGCTCTACCGTTGACGGTGCGTACTCTGTGCACGTTAACGTTGCTGTTGCGGTCCCTGGGTAATTTGCCGGTGCCGTTTGGTTCCCTGGGCAGGTACAGGTAGCACAGCGGTCCTGAGCACGGTCCCGGTACAGGTGCGGTCCATGGGCACGGTGCCATTGCGGTCCCTGTGCACGGTACCGTTACCGGTGCGGTCCCTTGGCAAGGTACCGTTGCCGTTGCGTTCGCTGCGCACGGTTCCATTTCCGGTTTGTCCATGGGCACGTTAAAAGTACAGGTGCGTTCCCTGGGCACGGTACCGCTGCCGTTGAGATCCATTGGCACGTTACCGTTATCGGTGTGGTCCCTGGGCACGGTAACGGTACCGGTAACTCTGCGGTCCCTGGGAACGGTACCGTTGCCGATGCCGTATCTGCGGACGGTATTGGTAAGTGCCGTCCCTTGGCAAAGTACCGGTGCCGTTGCTCTCCCTGTGTACGTTACGGGTACCGGTGCGTTCCGTGGGCACGTTACCGGTGCCGTTGCGGTTCCTAGGCAAGGTACTGGTACCGGTAACTATGCGGTCCCTGGGCACGGTACCGTTGCCGTTGTCGTCTCTGGGCACGGTACCTGTAACTATGCGGTACCTGGGCTCGTTAACGGTAGGGGTGCGCTCCCTGGGCACTGTACCAATACCTTTGTCATCCCTGGGCACGGTACCGATGACGATGCGTTCCCTGGTCACGTTACCGTTGCTGTTGCGGTCCCTGGGCGCAGTACCTTTGCCGTTCCTTTCCCTGGGCACGGAACCGTTACCGGTGCGATCCCTGGGCGCTGTATAGATGCCGTTGCGTTCCCTGGGCACGTTACAGGTGCCGGTGCGTTCTCTGTGCACGGTACCGGTGCCGTTGCGGTCCCTGGGCACGGTACCGCTGCCGTTGCTCTAACTGGGCACGGTAACGGTACCGTTGCGGTCCCTGGGCACTGTAACGTTATCGGTGCGGTCCCTGGGCTCGGTACCGATGCCTCTGCGGTCCCTGGGCACGTTAGCAATACAGCTGTGGTATCTGGTCCCGGTACCGTTACCGGTGCGGTCTCTGGGCAGCGTACCGGTGCCGCTGCGTTCCCTGGGGACGTCGTTACAGTTAAGGGTGCGTTTCCTGAGCACGTTACCTTTGCCGTTGCAGGCCCTAAGCACGGTACCTGTACCGTTGAGTTCCCAGGACACGTTACCGATACCTCTGCGATCCCTGCACACGGTATCGGTACCGGTGCGGTCCCTGGGCACGGTACCGTTGACGCTACGGTCCCTGGGCACAATACCGGTACCGTTGCTGCCACTGGGCACGTTACCAGTGCCGTTGCGTTCCCGGGTCACGGTACCAGTACCGTTTCGTTCCCTGATCACAGTAGCGATACCGTTGCGTTCCCTGGGCGTGGTAACGTGCCGTTGTGTTCCCTGGGCACGGTAACGTTACCGTTGCGTTCCCTGAGTACGTTTGCGTTACCGTTGCGATCCCTGGGCACGGTAACGGTATCTTTGCGGTCCCTGGGCACGTTACCGGTACCGCTGTGTTCCCTGAGCACGGTAACGTTGCAGCCGAGTTCCCGTGGCACGGTTCCGGTACCGTTGCGGTAAAAAAGCATTCAGTCAGCAGTGTTATTTGTAGAAACATCAGCGCGTACACAGTGGAGAGCATCCTTACTCATGTGATATTTGTCAAAAATCATTCAGAGTGAGGGCTCATCTGATAAGACATTTAGGCATGCACAGTGGGAGTGGCTTTATATATGTTACGTGTCTAACAAATCATTCATTCAGCACGGTTGTTTGTGGGAACATCTACACATACACAGTGGTGAGCGTCCTTATATATGTGATGTGAGTAATAAAGCATTCAGTAAACAGAGCAATTTGAATATTCATCAGCGCATACACAGTGGACAGAGTTCTTACTCATGTGATGTTTGTCAAAAATTATTCACGATGAAGTCTCATCTGACAAGACATCTACGCATACACAGTGGGAAACGTTGTTATTAATGTTAGATGTATAGTAGCTCATTCAGTTTACAGAGTTGTGTGAAGGAATCGTTCATGCACTGGAGATAATCCTTTTTTGTTTTCTGTTCAACTGAATCATAAATCAATGAGTAGAGTACAGTGAAGTCATATCACTGCATACAGCATAGAGATATCCAGGTTTTTTCCCAGGATTAGACTGGCCGGAGCCTGAAGGTTGTCACGTACCTCCTGCTACCAATATTAAGAATATGTGGATGTGTGCCTGTATTTCCCCTGTATGCCTTCATGGTGCAGCAGTTAAAACTAGTGTTTTAGTTTTGCAATCCACATGCAAAGTTTAATGTCTTCTTTAGTTTGATTTATCTAATAAATCCTTCATAGGAATGACTGTTCTGTTGGTCTGTTAACATGTATGTAGATGGGAATGTTCAGATTTCATCATATGTGTTTAAACATTTCATGTTAAGAGTCATTGGATTATTCTGGAACACATTACTACTTTAGACAATCCTTATAATTGTGATATCATAAAGCATGCAGGAAGACGTCTGAAGACACATCAATGCATTCCCAGTGGTGAGCACCCATAACACTGATATTACTGTAATGCATCATTGAGAACTAAATGTGATATTAAAAGACATCAACACACAAAACTGTGACAGAGTTTCTCTATTTCAGTGATATATCTGTTGTTTGATTTATTTAGAAGGATGTTGTGCAGTACTTACTTGTCTGTAGACTGGGGAGCATCTGTAATTGTGTTATTTGTGTTGTAAGTTATTCAGTTTTTAAGGTAATTTTGCAGTCTGGCTCTTATACATGTGATTAGTGTAACAAGTCTGTCAGTAATTTCAGCGTTCTGTGTATACCATAAAGTTTACATAGTGTTTAGTTGCCATGTTGTCATGATGTGTATAATAAACATTTCACAACTTGTAAGACATGAGAAGAAACATTGACACGTGAATGTTGTGGGGCATCGTATTCCTCTAATGTATGTAATAGCTCTTTCAGCACTAATTTTTTTCTTAAGGTGGAGTCATTTCATGTAGTGTGTTTGCTTCATGCTCATCCAGTTATATGTAGTATGGCTTCTGGAATTGTAATTGCTATTTTGTAATGCCTCCTGCAGTATGTTGTCTTTCAGGTTAGGAAACAATTAAAAAAATGATGAGCCAGGATTTTTTTTTCTCACGTTTTTTTTCTGTTGCACTGACCAACAAACTGAAAATTCCCACCATTGCTGTTTGTAATATTTGGATGTGTCTGATAAATCACAAGATGTGTGTATGTATTGAAGATATTATCCATAACAATTTCACTTTCGCGAATTTTGTAACTGGAACTTGCAAGGCATATGAAATGAAAATGAGGGATGGTACATTCTTAGAAATGCATTGAATAGAAAAATCTAATTTTAACACTCTTTTTGTGACTGAAGCCAGAAGAAAGAATCATAAATTTCAGCATATAATTTGCCATGATGAATGTATCATACACTAGTAACAACATCGAATTCAGCTACTATCAAGTGCACCAAATCATAACTATGTAAGTACAGTACAAACTGAGGTAATCTATACAGAAATAAGGTGAATACTTTGTATTATAAAAGTGCTATTTTGAGATCATGAAGTACCTAATAAGTATTTTCAGTAGCATTTACTGTTATGAGAGCAACTCTCTGAAGAACTGGAAAAGAAAGTATTATATAAACCATCAGTCGCAATACTCTTTATAGTCCTGTCATATTTTCAAACATAAACCATATTTCGGTCACAATCACAATTATGAGGTATCAGTGATGATAGTCAGTGAAAGTCTTCTGTATACAAATATGAAACTTGCATGAAAAATGAGGCATCATACTTTCACAAACAATGGCTAGGTCTTTGATAAAGGTGCAAAATTCTCAAAGTAGCTCTGCTTCAGCTCATGTTCAAGATATATGAGGTTTGAAAGTTTAGAAATGAAAGTGTTGAAGTTCAAAACAGCTCTCCTTGTAGAAATCAAATGTTAACTTTTGTTGATTTTAGTTCATGTGTTCCTCTCGCAGATATAAACACTGTTCAATTTTGCTTGGTGATATTAAGTGGAGTCTAGGTTGTGTAGTTGTATAGGATGTAATTTCTTTGAGAGCTGTTCTGGATTATCACACTGTGCATTTATTTTCTTGTGCATTCAATATGTTTCTGATTTTTTAATAAGAAAGTTGTGTTTTTCGAGGGTAGTACGTATGGAGGAAGAGGTGCATCTGTACCATGCGCTAACAGTGCGTAGCAGATTTAACTTTAAATTCTACTTTTAAATATGTTAGGGTTACATGCCTCAACATGAGCTGCAGATGATTCAACTGCGCTGCTTTAAGGATTTTGCGAGTTTATGAAGGACCTAGCCCTCCTTTGTAAAAGAGTGAGATCCTGTTCTTCATGTAGGTTTCATGTTTGTAAAAAGAAGACTTAAACTGAATATTTTCATCCTTATATCAGAGATGGCCCTTTGTGGTCAAAATTCAATGCCAAGATATGTTTCAATAAAACATGTCTTCCTACACAATTGGTCGATGTCACCTACATTGTTGTGAAAGTTAGAAAACCTGTATTAAGCAAGAAATAACCATTCTATATTTATCAACAACACAGAGATACAACTTAATCAATATAAAATAAGATTTCTTAACCCTTAGCTGCCGACCGACATATATAATATATATATAAGTCGCGCAGTGAGCCCATTAAATAGCCAAACAGCCACTAAAGTGGCAGGGGGGGGGGGTTGGGATTTAATTCCAGCATCAAAGATTTAATTTTGGCGCCAAGGGTTAATAAAAGTCTCAAATATAACCTCCTTTGTAAACGTGGATACTGGTGAACAAACCTACCACTCGAAGCAGAAACAGCAATTGGCATGAAGAGAACTACATAAGCAAAGAGTAAGGTAAAGCAGTCCTGTTACAGGCCTGGAGTTGTGCAGAGAGTTCCAGGAAGTTAAGTTTCCCAGATTACATGACAACAGCACAGGATGGTGGTAAGGTTGTCAGTCTTATGTACTGGATACCTTTACCCCCAGGAAATGCTCCTGGTACTCATTTCTGTTAGAGGCATAAGCAGTCAGTTGCCTACATATTTGTGTGTTACAGATGCAACCTAACAGGACTTAATAAAAATAAATTAGCCAAAGAAGAAAAGTCATTTGTAGTTTCAAGAATAAGCCAAATCATGGCAATACAATCAATACAACTAATATGCCAGTACCAGGGTAACCACATATGTGAAATGCCTACCAAATTAAGGTTATGGACTTTATAACAATAAACCACTTCTTCACCACAAAATCTAAAAAAGAGACAGGAAATTCTCGTACCAAAACGCTAGAAGAATGAAGAAGAAAGTCAGCTCTAGAACTCATACCATAAAATCTCCAAAAATTAAAACATTTCAGGCATAATAATTTGGTATATTACACCAGTATATAAAATATACCCAGACCACAGGAATACTTCTTTTACATGTCTAAATAAATACTTTTAATTAAGTTACGAAACACTCCTTAGAAAACTGGAACCACACGTTAAAATGTTTGACTCAAATTTTCAGAGGGCGTAACATTTCGGTCAACGAAGAACAGTAATATCGTCTCTATTATATAAATTTGCAGGTGTAGGACATGGGACACTCCTACAGTACAAAAGTCTGAAAGTGTTTATGTATGAGACAAGGCAACATACGTTTTATTGAAAACCTCGAAATATTCACACATCTAAAATTTTGGAAAAAATACGATTTTGGTCATTTCAAACCCTGGTTCTACAAAAAGTCCCACGTGCGTTGGAAATTATTATGGGTTAAATAAAATGATGTAGATATCCATCTTAAATTAACAAGACTTTGCCATAACTAATAAAACAGCGTAAGAGTGAGACGTGAATCACTTTATTTTGTAATGTGATATGAATTTGTAGCGTTTGCCTCATGATGGTTAGTGAATTAGACGTTAAGTGAACTACGCGCCTGCTACAATACAAATGTCTACGTACACTTGTAATGGACGGTGCTTTTCATTCATCTGGTAAGTGATGCATCACAACAGTGTGTCTTACAAAAAAAATGGGTTAACGCTTTGTGCAACACTTTGTGGAAAATTAACATGCGTTTATCTCACAAGTTCTCTGGATGAGGACAGATGGCGAACGCATTAAAGCTGCAATTAACCTTCGGTTCCTTTACTTTACAGCAATTTCATGACCACAGATTACTACTTTTGAGTTAATTATCACACAAGAAGATAATTATTCAGTGATTTAAGGATGTCATTTATCCGTGAAAAAAGTTTTTTTTATCAGAGTGAGCGTTGACGTCAGTAGCGTAGGTCGGTAGGAAGCAGATTATCATCTCGTTCGAAGTGGTGTAGTGTGTTGATTTTTGTGTTTTAATGTTTTTGGGGGTAATTACGGCGTTCGAAACACCGCATTAACTCTGTGTCAGCTGATGATGTTTTATCTCCATGTGTCCGAAGTGTTGGTGGTTTGGCACATGAATGGCTGAGCCCGCCACGCTACTTAATACTGGCTCCAAAGAGATTATTTTCGGATTGTAATATAACTCTACAACTTTTCATTGAAACGTAATGCGAGACAGTATTATTTCACGTATTAATATTTGTAATCGAGGGTGCATATTGCGCATATGCGTTGCTTTTTGATTGGTCGCATATATAACCCGCACCGCAGAACAGGAAACATCGTTTGAGAGAGAGAAGTGGATCTGCTGCACTGACGGGGCTCCAATATGGCGGCGAGTGAAGCAGTTATCCGCGACTGAGTGATATCCGTGCGTACGAGTAGTGACGTCACGGAAATGACGCAGAATGTGTGTAATGTGGGAATTGTAAGTTGTGTATGAGGAATTGTTTACTGGAAATGATGGATAGGTAATAGGTTATTAAAAGAAGAATAACACCAAACCTAACCTTGAAGATGATGAGTATCGTACGTGATAGGTTATTGAAAGGAAAATAAAACCAAGCCTAACCTGAAGATGATAAGTATTGTACGTGGGTGGGAGGGTAAGGAGGAATGTGTGTAATATGGGGAGTGGTGTGTATGAGGAATTGTTGGAAATGATGGGTAGGTGATAGGTTATTAAAAGAAAAATAACACCAAACCAAACCTAAAGGTGATGAGTATCGTACGTGATAGGTTATTAAAAGAAAAATAAAACCAAGCCTAACCTGAAGATGAGTATTGTACGTGACAGGTTATTAAAAGAAAAATAGCACCAAACCTAACCTAAAGATGATGAGTATTGTACGTTGAATTCGTAGTCTTCCCCGTGGTTGTATTGGCCGAGAAAAGCCTTCACAGATCGCCACGTTATCGCTAGTGATTGTTCACAGAAAAGGTACATCAGGAAAAACCTTTTCGGATCACTGTCATTTTTCAGCATCCGACATCCGAATGAGAACCTCGGTACGTCTACACACCTCCGCAATCTCTCTTCGTATTCCAATGTAACCTGCATAATTTGTTCTACCATTCTATTTGCAAAAGAAGCAACACTATTCACACCACCCGGTAAATGAACAGCACACAGCTTGAAGACAAAGCGTGTTGCATTGTGGGTGTATTATGCGAAATGCATTTTGGGTGTTTGAAACGGAAACCACGACAACAGCGACACGAGGAGGTGAGCAAAAGATTGGAGCCCCGTTACAGCAGTGTAGCCAGAGAAGCTATGTTAGTCTTGGCGTCACAAATAAGAACCCCAAAAGTATGTGTGATCTGCCTGTAAGTTATGTTGCAGAAAGTCTTTGGCTCATCCCAAAACATGTGCAACAGAAACTGTACTAAAAGCTATCTTGATATCTTTACACAATGTTAGCGGAACTGCTTGCACAAATTTAAAGGTGATAATGATGGGCATCTCATTTTTGCTCAAACCACCGACACGGGGTGATGTTGGCAGACTAGAACCGCCCGTTATTGTCTACAAAGATAGCAAGTTTACATGGTACAAAAATCATGGGATTCAAACCGGTGGGGCGCATTGAAGTACGAAGTGTATTGGTGTGTTCACTGGCTAATATGTCATCTGATATTCACAACAGTGAGTCATGTTGCTTTGAAAAGTAATAGGTATTAAGAGCTCAGTTTTAGTATTGTATCAACCATTCGGCTGCTGTATACGAGACCCAAATGAGGATTATTGTGTCTTTACTGGCGCAAATGTTTGGGTGTTGGGGTTGGTTGGCATACCAAGAATGTTAATTCTTCATAGACACATATGTTGAACTAATACTATATAACTGCTGGCCCATTAATTTTCCTCAGCTGTGTTTATGCGACCATATTCTTTCCAGAAATAATTTGTGCAGTGCAGTTTCTGCCCCATGTCGTTACTGCTTTTTTTTTGTAACTCCTGGAAAGTGTGAGGGTTTTATAAGTGTAAAGAGGAAAGATATTACTGCTGAGAAAAATATAAATTGTTGATGAGTGATGTTCTAAGTGTACCTTGAGAGATATGGATGTGGAGGTTGGTATGTGGTAATATATAATGTGTCTGTGTATTCCTACTTTGTTATTCTGAATTATGTCTGCTCCTAGCCTCGTAGGTTATTACAAGTGTTGCACAAGAACGGACTGCTCCATGTGCAGTGTATATTTGTCCAAAACATTGGTGTCTTACTTACTCCATGGTGCAGAGTCCTTCTTGAGAAGCTAACTGATTTGCAGCTAGTCAAGAAATTCCCCACATTTTACGGAACCCGAAGGTTCATTACCGCACTCAAAAGCGTCCGCCACCTATCTCTATCCTCGGCCAGCCCAATCCAGTCCATATACCCACATCCTACCTCCTGGAGATCCATCCTAATGTTATCCACCCATCTATGCCTAGGCCTCCCCAATGGTCTCTTTCCCTCTGGCTTCCCCACCAAGACCCTATACACACCCCTCTCCTCACCCATACATGCCACATGCCCAGCCCATCTCATTCTTCTCGATTTTATCACCCACACAATATTGGGTGAGAAGTATAAATCATTTAGCTCCTCGTTATGCAACCTCCTCCATTCCCCCGTTACCTCATCCCTCTTAGGTCCAAATATTCTCCTCAAAACCATGTTCTCAAACACCCTCAGCTTCCTTTCCTCCCGCAATGTCAGCGACCAAGCTTCACACCCACACAAAACAACAGGCAAAATTATAGTTCTATATATCTTGATCTTTAAATTTTTGGAT
>Ga0131853_10009829_pt1 | contig 17499 bp, 14 predicted proteins | sample TergutLab28metaG_FD_92764 | JGI IMG/M metagenome (GOLD analysis project Ga0131853, IMG submission 92764) | Labiotermes labralis P1 segment gut microbial communities from Petit-Saut dam, French Guiana - Lab288 P1 (version 2) (version 2) | ecosystem: Host-associated > Arthropoda: Insects >... | reverse complement strand
TCGTTTGATATTCCCATTCTTCACGGGATTGGAAGACCCATTACAACAATTGCTACTTATAAATGTAATCATCATTAACATCGTATTGCTTGTCAGTTACCATAAAGCAATCTTAAAACTTTTCAACCGCGCGTTCCGTTTCCGCAGATACGAAGAAGACCTAGCGGCTGCAAAAGCGGCGGTATTGGCGGCGACACAACCAAAGGTAGTATTAGTAGAAGAGGTAGTATGTGAAATATGCGACGATATAGAGCCGGTAGTCATGCCCAAGAACACAACAAAAAAGCCAAGGATAAGATCCACGGCAAATAAATGATCGAATAATATAGGGGAGTGGAATCATCCCCTTTTTATGTCTTTGTGTCAAATTTCGACACAGCACAAATATTAGCTATAGAAAATAAATCTAAGTTCAGTATTGACAATCCCATATTTTTTAACATATAATCAACCAACCTAAGGTGACCGAAATACGGCACCCAAAAATTAGGAGGAGGAATTTTATGTCAAAGATGCAGATAGCAGCCTTCGCACTAGGGCTAGCCGCAATCGTTGCAATTGCAATTGCCGGCGCAATGGGTGCATTCGCGGGAACACCGCCGTACGAGCCAGGACCAGGTCCAGGTCCAGAACCAGTAGCAACATCACCAGTTGAATCATTCCGCGGAAGAATCCAACAAGGCGCGGGAAGGGTAGCAATCTTCCAATTCACACTTGCGGAAGAATTTACTTTCGGAACATTAGAATTTGATGCAGATTCATGGGCAGAACATAACGCAGCACTTACAGCATTGATTGCAGATGACGCAATAACAACAAACCTACAAAACAACATCGTTATCTTTGGTACCGCTAATGGAGAATTAGTAACAAGCATCATCAGTGGTGGTTGGGCAGGTTCATGGAACGTAATCGCAAACGCAGACAACCGTGAAGGCGTAACAAACCTAGCAGGTTCAAACAGTGAACGTACATTGGAAGTATTGGCGGCAGGTCAAGCATACGAAAACGCAGCAAACCTTACAGGAAGTATCTACAACCACAACGCATGGGAACTTGGTATGATTGTTATCGTTGACGGTCAAGTATTCCGATACAACGTAGGTGGGGTAGGAAGAGTGACTGATTGGGCAAATACTCCACACACCGAAAACCTTACAGAATTCGACCTTTCAGAAACAACAGGTAACTCTGTAAACATTAATACAGAAACAGGCGTTGTAAGTTACGAAAATGGTGGTTTTTTGAGAATTAACCAAGACACAACAACAATTCAATTCAACATTGACACTCAACTTGAAGACGGTGAATTCCTTGTATTTTCTATCAACTCCGCCGATGAAGCAGGTTACATTATGTCCGCTTTCGTAGGTGCAAAAATGGTTGACGAACAATTATACATCGCATTTGCTCCAAGAGATTCACGTTTTGGTTTATACTGTCCAACAGAATGGGCTACAAGAGGTATTGCAACACGTCAAGTGGCAAATCTCAACGACATCCGTCTTACATTTAGTGCGGGTTACGTAAACGCAACACTTTCATCACCAACAATGGTAGGGGATGCAATCACAGGTCGTCACCTTCCTGACGCAGGCACACGTACTCCTACAAGAATGTTTACAGTATGGTTGTTAGAAAACAATGTTGCAGGTATTGCAATTTCAAACATCCTTGTTGCTTAATTTAAATCAAACATAAACTTAAAGTAAAACCATTCCATCCACAGGGGTGGTTTTTTGTATGGCATATGAAAAATCTGCAAAGACTATTTAATACTTCTATGTCGAATATTAGCAATTACTGGTTGACAAAGTACCCCAAAATGTTTTATTCTAGTGAATAGAGTTTTGATTAAGGAGATTCTAATGAAGAAATTAATCGTGTTCGGTTTGGCAACAATACTTGTGGTTGCTAGTGCAATTGGTATTCTATTAACACCATTCCATGCACCGAATTTACATTCGGGTATCGTTCGTGCCAGCGGTACGAACGGGGTAGTTGCTAACTATTCTATAGTTGGTTTACCACGTCATACTGTAAACGTAGGTGAGCCTATTGTTATTCCACAAAAAAGTACAAGCGGTAATGCATACTTTCAAATTGTGCGTACAAGTGGTGTGCGTGATGTTGTAGTGGGGTATAGTAACTCTAACGGTGTTTCTGCATCTATTTCTGGTACTAATGGGAATTGGTCTGTTGCCGGTTTTTATGAATATCGTTTCTTTATGGATGGTGCTCCTGCTAACTTGAATTCTACACCTAATGACAATTACTTTCATTCTTTTGATGTGACTGTAATGCAAAACAACTTTGCAATGTCTCTTCCAACAAATTCTGAAAACATTGTTCCTAATATTGTGGTTCCTGGTACTGCCATTACTCTTCCATTGCCAACTTCTTTTGTTGACCGTCACGGACGTGACCTTTTCGAAGTTCGTCGTGATGGTGAGAGACAACCATTCGTACCATACCTATCACAACTTGAGGTATTGTACCCAGCGGTAACCGCAGCATTGAATCTAGGTAACGTAGAAGACCAATTTGAACGTCTTCATTACCTACAAATGGCGGTATTTGCAGACACACGTATTTCTTTCTTTGGGGTGGGTGCGGTAAACAACGCATTGGGCAACGCGAATGACACACTTGTAACTATGACAATTTCTGGTGCAACTATTACCGTTGATGATGCTGTTGCACGTCGTACATTTACACCAACTACTGGATGGCCTACAAACCATGCTGAATACATTTTCCGTCACAATAACTCAGATGTTACGGTAGCATCTTTGCAAACAAACAACATTATTGTTGACAACATCGGTAGAGATTTCAACAATGTAAGGGATAATATCCGTTTCGATTCTGAGCCAAGTGTTGATTTCGTTCCATCATCTCTTCGTCAAAACGTTGAAATTACATTACCAAGACCAACAGTTTCATTATCACGTGAAACAGACAGAGATTCAAACGCATTTAACCCGGTAAACATTAACGCAGACACTTTTGCAAACTACACATTTATCCGCGCACAAGTAAGAACTGCACTTCCAAACGGTGGATGGGGACCATGGAGAGACGCACAACGTCCAGAAGGCGGATACTTCAACCACATCACAGATTTCACATTTATTCCAACAGAAACCAACGCAGAATACCGTTTTTGGTATTACACAACAACAATCTTCGGTCCAGGTTTTGATTTCATCGGCGGTGGTCACATCGTAACCGTCGAAGGTCGTAGATTCATGCGTTTCAACCCATTCGCACCAGACCCAAGATTCCACGTACGCCCATACCACACTGCGGCACCGCAAATGGTTTGGACAGATGAATTTGATCTTGACGACAATAACCCAGTAACACGTCCAGATGGCGGCAGTTACCTTGGCGGTACACCAATCGAATTCGAATTCGCAATAGACCGTTCCAGATACATGCCAGGCCGTGGTACAAACGCACGTACACAAATCGCAAACGATGTAATTTTACAAGATGCAGGGGACCTTACTTCACACCGTAACGAACATTTACTAAGAATTCCTGCACTTCTTGGCCACGACGACACAGGCAACACAAGGTCAGGAAATTTGACATACTCATTGACAATCAGCAGATTCTTACCAGACCAACCATCTGCAACAACAATAACATTTGCATCAAACACAAACAACCCAAGCGGAAACAACTTCTTCTGGGACAACACAAGCGAACTTGTTATTGACTTCTCGACAATGGACTTTACAAACGGATATCGTGGTACAGATGCAAACGATGGTACATTGACCGCATTTGAAACTAACACAGTCGCACGTTACACAATAACAGTAATCGTACGTGACGTCAGACATGGTGACCAATGGTGGGGTTCTTCATCAAGCGAAAACTTCTCATTCAACGTAGTTGGAACTAACGATTACAGAATGCACGAAGACGCACCTACATTCCACGGCGGAATTCACAGAAACCGTATCAACTACGAAATTAACGATACAATTTCATTCAGACAAGTAAACGTAAGTGACCCATTTACAGACACTGCAAACATCGATGTTCAATACTTCTTGCACTACACAAGTTTAGGTTTGACAACAGCAACAACAAACATCGCAGCGGGTGAGCAATTCATCAACATCACAGAAGAAGCAACATTGGTTGGTGGAAACGTACAACTTCCATTGATACTAGATGGAACGGATGTTGCGTATGACCTTCTTAATTCTATTCCTTCTAACGGTATGTTACGTGTTAACATCATCGCGGTAGCAAGAAACTATTTTGCACTTAAAAATGACTTCCAATTTACTACCGGTTTCCCAATTGCTGAACAACATCCTGGAATCTCTGTAGAAACTGCAGAAATTCGTATCTTCGGTGTTAACTACGGAAGTGCAGTAAACATCTTCGGTGCATCGGGGGAGTGGGATGACACAAACTGGGCTAGCCGATTGGTTGACGCTAACACAGGTCCAGGTACGGAAAATTCAAACTTCGAACAAAACCTACGTGTTTACTTGCCACAATTCTTGATGAACTACGCATACGGTCAAGATTCACACCGTTCGTCGGTTTCATTGTCCGTAGCACAACCAAACACTAACGACACATTAACATTGACAGTAGGTCAAAATGGTCAAGATGGTAGCGGTCGTCAATTGACAATCCCAGCGGCAACCGATGACACTGACTACTTCAACCCAAACCCAGCACAAAATGATTTCTCAGTAATTTCAACAATGCTTGATAACGATGAAGACGAAAGAATTTATTTCATCCCACGTCAATCTGGTGTTCATACACTTACAATCCTTGTATCAAACAACGGAAGAAACATGAGTGTATTCGTAGCAACAATCAACATTAGAGGTATTGCTCACGTGACTCCTGCCTTCGTTGGTGGTGTAACAGAAATGCGTGTTGGTGAATCTTTCCCACTTCCATCAATCTTTGTTACTGTAAACGGTGAAGAATTCTTTGCAAATGACCGTGGTGAACTTGTTGGTGAACATTATTCAACAGGTGACGATGTAATTATCGGAACATACGACATTCTTGGTGGAAACTGGAGAGGAAACAACTTCGCACCGGGTCGTGCAGACAGATTCACATTTGAATATGTAATTTCCATTAATATAGAAGCGTTACGAGAAGATGTTGGTTTAAACATTACCGGTACAACAATGATTTTACGTCGTGAACACGTTATTAATGTAAGACCATTGAATGCTAATGATTTGATAATTAACTTAATGCGTGATGATTTCAACTTCTTAAGAACACAAGCACTTGCAAATACAGCAACAAGCTACTTAGAGGTAGAACGTGCATTAGCAAACAACACAACAGAAACAATGCGTGTTGACGCGGTAAACTTCCCAGCACAATTCACTTCTCCTGCAAATGCACAGGGCGGAAGTTTCTCAATAAGTGATGCAGAACTTATGAGTGGTTTGAGACCTGTTACAGGTGTTGCGAACAGATACGAATACGGATTCATCTTCCTTCCAGACTTCCAAGCGGTAATGGCCCCTGGACTTATCCCACCTCCAGGTTTCAGTAACCAAGTGAGAGAAGGTTCATACATCACAGTACAAGGTCCAATCCGTGGCGGTTCACAACAACCAGGTGCAACACAATTCCTTCTTGACACACGTAATGAAGACACAGTTCAACATGTTTACGCACCAGGTATCATGCCAGGAACAGAGCAAAAGTTATTCTTCTTCCAACCTGTTGGTCAACTCGACCGTGTTGGTACTACAGATGATTTCACACGTACAAACCCAAACATCTTCGTTGACGGTGAATACGTTGTGACATATTCCGCAACTTTCCAAGGCGTAACAACAACAGTTGTGTTCCGTATCTCAATCGGCGATACAGCCATGGCAAGAATTTACTTCGACACAGTAGACCAAGACAGAATATTCAACACTGTTTACACAGTAGGCGACACTTTCACATTAGACACATACTTCGTTAACATTGATGCAAACAACTCAAGAACAAACTTTGATGCATTCTTCGTAGCATATAACATCAGATTTGAGGCAACTGGCCCACTTGGTCCAATCGTTGCTGGTGATAACTGGGATGCTGGAAACTGGCGCGCAACTTATGTTGGTGCAGAGGCAATCAGTAATGCAGGTCGTCAAGTATTCCAATTCAATTTGAGAACGGCTGGAGAATATCATGTAACGCTCAGAATTACATCTGAAGCCGGTGTACCATCAACATTCACAGCAAGATTCATCGTAGAAGAGCCACCAGTTGATAGAACTCTTGATACTAATACTGTATGGGCAATAATCTTGATTATCCTTGCAAGTGGTATACTTCTAGGTGTTGTGATTTACTTCATCAAAACAGGACGTGACACAAAGTTTGCAGGCGCAAATGCAAAAGGAAAGAAAGGTAAAAAAGCAGAAGGTACAGTAGAAGCCGAAAAATTAGAAAAACCCGACCAAGTCTAAAATAAACTGAACTTAAAAAGACTCACGCATCTCGTGGGTCTTTTTAGTAGTAAGGATAACTTTTCACTTTTCAAACAGCCGTAATTAGCGTATACTATTTCTATGTTAGACAAAAGATCATTTAAATTGCTTGATTCATTGCTCAAGATTTGTGGGGAGGATGGGTCATATAAGATTATTGAATACGCGGACATTTCGCGTGCGATGTTACCAAGGTATAGAGTTGATAACGAAAATATTTCACAAATTGTGAAGTTTTTGGCGGCGGCAGAATTAATTGATGTTAAATACACAGATGAATCGGTTATTTGTGTAACCATTCTCCCTAAGGGTAGGATTTATGAAGAAGAAAGATCAACCCAAAAACAAAACAAAGTATTAGGGAAGGGGATGGTTTTTTTAATTATCTTTGGTAGTTTTTTGGCCGGTATATTAGGTGCTATTGTTGGAGGAATTTTAGGATCATTTCTTGACTAAAATTCTCTTTTCATTTTGGGTTTTTTAGCGTATAATATCTTATGCTTAACCGTATTGAGGCCAAAATTATGGACTACTTATTTTCAAAGGTCCAAGGCAAAAAGACAGTTTTAATCACCCCTAAAGAAGTTTTGCATTGGTTAATGCCAAAGCATGAATTGACCGCGAAGCAACTTGATGGACATATGAGAAATTTGGCATTGGATGGTTACATCGATATTTTTAACAGTGACAATAAGGGACAATTAGTATATGTTGTTTCATTGAAATTACGTGGTGAAGCATGGCAACGTGAAAGACGCGAGATTCGTAATAAACGAATTCGCTCTGTTGGATGGAAAGTGGCGCTCACTTTCTTGGGTATAGCGATAACTACTATATGGTGGTTAATATTTTAGCGGCACTTGTATATGTCTAAGGATATAAATTAACATGGATAATCAATATAATCTTGTATCTAAATATAAGCCTGCAGGGTCGCAGCCTGAAGCCATTTTTAAGATTGTTAAAAATCTGAATGAGGACAAAGAGCATCAAGTTTTACTTGGTGTGACCGGTTCAGGTAAAACCTTTACTATGGCAAATGTGATAGCACAAACGGGTAGACCAGCCTTGGTCATTGCACATAATAAGACATTGGCGGCACAACTATGCAATGAATTCAGACAATTCTTCCCAAATAACAGGGTAGAATACTTTGTCAGCTATTACGATTATTATCAACCAGAAGCATATATCCCATCAAGTGACACCTATATAGAAAAGGATATGGCAATTAATGACGAGATAGATAAACTTAGGCATAGTGCAACAACTTCACTTGCGGACCGTCGTGATGTTATTATTGTTGCATCGGTTTCATGTATTTATGGATTGGGTGCGCCTAAAGAATATTTTGACCTATCAATTTCTCTCCGCCCTAATGAAAATTTTGGACGCAATAAGTTGATTAAACGATTGACTGAAATCCAATATAAACGTGCTGGTGATGTTATGGAAAGAAGTACATTCCGTGTAAAAGGTGAAGTAATTGATATCATGCCGGCCAGTTCGTCTAGTGTAGCAATTCGTATTATGTTCTTTGGCGATGTTATTGAAAAAATCTTTGAAATAGATGCTTTGACGGGTACAACTATGTCTTCATTAAATCATGTGGCGATTTTTCCTGCATCGCATTATGCGGTTGGTACCGATACCTTGAAAGGGGCGATTTCTAATATTAAAAAAGATTTGGCGACACAGCTTGAAAATTTTGACGCACAAGATTTACAAATTGAGCGTCATCGTTTGAAACAACGTACAAATTATGATATCGAAATGATGAATGAAATGGGGTATTGTAACGGAATTGAAAATTATAGCCGATATTTCGATGGAAGGGTAATAGGCGAACCACCATATACATTGATGTCATATTTCCCGCGAGACTTCATCACATTTATTGATGAGAGTCATATTACCGTCCCACAAATCAGAGGTATGTATAATGGTGACAGAGCAAGAAAGAAAAATTTGGTTGAGTTCGGGTTTAGATTACCGTCTGCATATGACAATAGGCCATTAAATTTTGACGAATTTAATGAGAGATTGGGGCAGACTGTATATGTGTCTGCAACACCTGCGGATTATGAAATAGAGCGAAGTAATGGGGAAGTCATTGAACAAATTATAAGACCAACTGGGCTTCTTGACCCTGTAATTGAAGTTCGATCACAAGAAACACAGGTTAAAGATTTATTGAATGAAATAAGGTATGTTACACAAAGTACCTCACATAGTGGTGTCTCGCCAGACAAGGCACAAGATAATGTGGCCCAAAAAATCGGCGGCAAAGTGTTAGTAACTACATTGACTAAAAAAATGGCGGAAGATTTAACTGCCTATTTGACTAGTGAGGGTGTTCGCGTTCGATATCTTCACAGTGAAATTGATACTTTAGAAAGGGTTGAATTAATAACCGCACTTCGTCGGGATGAATATGACGTCCTTGTAGGAATTAATTTGCTACGTGAGGGATTGGATATTCCCGAAGTTGTGTTGGTCGGGATACTTGATGCAGATAAGGAGGGGTTATTTCGTTCTAAGAGGGCGTTAATCCAAACAATTGGTAGGGCGGCGCGGAATGTTGATGCGCGGGTTATTTTGTATGCTAATAAGATGACCGAGAGTATGCAATATGCGATTGATGAAACTAATCGACGTCGTAAGATTCAGCATGAATATAATGTAAAGAATAACATTACACCTAAAACGGTTTATAGTGAAATACAAAACACGTTATATGTATCGGAAAAAGATACTAAGGTCGGGAAAAAATTAAACAAAGCACAAATCCGTGATGAGATTGAAAAATTGACTGCGTTGATGAATATAGCAAGTAGGAGTCTTGATTTTGAGAGTGCCATAAAGTTTAGAGAGGAAATTGCTAGGTTGAAAAAAGGCGGTTAATTGGCTATTCTTAAATTTATAAGGTGAATCCATCCATTTACAATGAGTGGCTCATGTGCTATAATACTAGTTATGTTGCAAAATATCATAATTAAAGGCGCGAACGAAAATAATTTAAAAAACCTTGACGTTACGATTCCACGTAATAAATTGGTTGTTTTTACAGGTGTTTCTGGGTCGGGTAAATCATCGCTTGCGTTTGGTACTATTTTTGCTGAAGGACAAAGACGTTTTATGGAATCTTTGTCCAGTTATGCGCGCCAATTTTTGGGCGGTTCTCAAAAACCTAATGTTGAATATATTGAGGGATTGTCACCCGCAATTTCAATCGATCAAAAAACTACTAGTCATAACCCACGTTCAACCGTCGGCACGGTAACAGAAATTTACGATTATTTGAGATTATTATATGCAAGGGTAGGGGAGCCATATTGTCCAAAATGTGATAAGCCAATCACACGCCAAAGTGTAGATCAAATAGTTGACCAAATTTTTGCAGCCTATAATGAAAAGATGGTAATGATAGAGGCGCCTATGGTTCGCGGTAAAAAAGGAACTTTTGAAAAGGAGTTAGAAGGTTGGAAGCGGAGTGGACACGTACGTGTGAAAATCGATGGTAGTATTTATATGTTGGATGAGGCAATTAAACTTGATAAGAATATTAGACACAATATAACTATCATCGTTGACAGATTAAATGTTGTCGAGGACGAAAGGACAAGGTTGAATGAATCTATAGAGAGTGCGCTTAGGTTGACCGATGGACTTGTTCAAATATCTTCACCAGAGCAGTCTGAGGGAAAGGTCGAAAAAACATTTTCAAACAAATACGCGTGTATTGATTGTGGTATAAATATTGAAGAGCTTGAACCCCGTTCGTTTTCTTTTAACTCTCCTTTTGGTGCTTGTCCAAATTGTTTTGGTCTTGGATTTACAATGGAGATTGATGAAGACAAAATCATACCGAATAGGGAATTGACGTTAAACCAAGGGGCAATATGTGCGAGCGGTTGGAATATGGATGGTGGGAAGATTGCGCCAATAATGTTAGGTGCATTTGCACAGACATTTGGAATTACGTTAGACCACAAGATATTGGATATAGCACCAGAAATAATATACAAAATGTTGTATGGTGCAGAAGAGAAGATTAAATACGAATATTCTGCAGGAGTATATGATATTCCGTTCCAGGGGAATTGGGAAGGTGTTATTGGTAATTTGAAACGTCGTTATAAGGAAACCCATAGCGACTTTATTAAAAATGAAATAAACAAGATGATGATTCATACCAAATGTTCGTTGTGTCATGGGAAGAGATTAAAAAAAGAAGCGCTTGCCGTTAGGGTTGGTGGGATAAATATTGCCGAATTAACGGCTATGCCAATTAAACGTAATTTGGAATTTTTTGAAGGATTGAAGTTGGGTAAAACTAAAAGTGCAATTGCTGCGCCAATTATAAAGGAAGTTATGGCACGGTGTAAATTCCTGGTTGATGTTGGTTTACATTATTTAACACTCGGGCGAAGTGCAGATAGTTTGAGCGGTGGGGAGGCACAACGCATCAGACTTGCAACCCAAATTGGAAGTGGGCTTGTTGGGGTGTTGTACATATTGGATGAACCAAGTATTGGTTTGCATCAACGTGATAATGAAAAATTGCTTGGAACTCTTTTTAAATTGCGTGACCTTGGAAATACTTTGGTTGTTGTAGAACATGACGAAGAAACTATATCGGCCGCCGACTTTATCGTAGACATCGGTCCGCATGCCGGGAAACATGGTGGGGAATTGGTGATTGCAGGCACAGTTGATGAGGTAAAAAAATGCAAAGAAAGTTTGACCGGACAATTTTTAAGCGGAGTGCGTAAGATTCAAACACCATCAGATTATAGAAAAGCAACCGATAAATTTATTGAAATCATCGGCGCACGGGAAAACAATTTGAAAGATGTGGATGTTAAGATTCCTGTTGGGTTATTGACTTCTGTTACTGGGGTTTCTGGTAGTGGTAAATCTAGTTTGATTAACAAAATTTTATATCCGTCATTGCATAACATAATTTATAAAGGTGCTAGAAAAACCGGTGCACATAAGGAAATTCGCGGGTTTGAACATTTTGACAAGGTAATAAATATCGATCAATCACCTATAGGAAGGACCCCGCGAAGTAACCCTGCTACATATACTGGTGTTTTTACACCTATCCGTGAAATTTTCGCACAAACCCGAGATGCTAAGGAAAGGGGATATCAAATTGGACGCTTTTCATTTAATGTGAGGGGAGGTAGATGTGACCATTGTGAAGGCGATGGTGTACGTAAAATAGAGATGCATTTTTTACCAGATATTTTTGTGGAATGTGAAGTATGTTCTGGGCGAAGATTTAATAAGGAAACATTGGAAGTTAAATTCAAGGGCAAAAATATACATGAAGTTCTTGAGATGACGGTTGATGAAGGATGTGATTTTTTCAAAAATGTCCCAGTCATCTTCAAGAAGATTAAAACTCTTCAAGATGTTGGGCTTGGATATATCAAATTGGGACAATCGGCAACAACACTTAGCGGTGGTGAAGCCCAACGTGTAAAATTGGCGACCGAACTTGCAAAATCTGCAACCGGCCGAACTATTTATATATTAGATGAACCAACAACGGGTTTACATACATATGACGTAGAAAAATTAATAACTATTTTGCAAAGATTAGTAGATTCAGGAAATACAGTAGTAGTAATTGAACATAATTTAGACGTTATTAAAGTATGTGACCATATAATTGATCTCGGACCAGAAGGTGGTGATGAGGGTGGAACGATTGTAGCGATTGGTAATCCCGAGGAAGTATCAAAAGTACAATTTAGCGAAACAGGACGATTTTTGGCTAAAGTGTTGTAATTATTCATAACTTGACTTTTAAATTGAAATTTGCTATAATTAAAATATGGATAATCGGAAAAGATCGCATAAAATTCTTAATTTCCTCAAGATAGGTTAGAGGCAGTTCTTAGGGCATCAAGTGTTAGGGCGACAACGGTGAAAAACATTGTTGAGAAGGGTATGTAAGGGGTCTAATAAGCGATTACTAAGCCCTTTTCGTTGGCGAAAAGTGATGCTGTTCCGCGCATTAAGATTGTTTTAATATTTTTGATTCCAATTTTTTCAAGTAAAGATTTTAATAAAGTTGCATCCTCTTCATTGTAGCAGTGAGTAATAGTCACGGAGTCAGTATCAACAAATTCGGAGAGTTTTATTATACCTTTTTTTGTTCCGAGTGCTGCGCCAAATTTTTTGATTTCCCCAGCACCATCGTCACCGCAAATTATTTTAACTGGGGTAATGCCAAGAATTGCACCAACAACTTTTTTAATACGACCTGTTTTAACAAGGTTGCTGAGGTCTTGAAGTAAAAAACGCACACGAGTTTTGTCTCTAGTCTCGGTAATTTTGCCGGCTATCTCATCAAAGCTTAATGTATCGTCGCTTACCAATTCTTGTAATTTATATAAGATGTGTGCAAGTCCGGCTGATGCACTTAGTGTATCGAGTACGAATATTTTCTTTGTTGGAAATTCTTGCTTGATTTGTTCGGTCGCAATAAGAGCACTAGAATTAGTGCCAGACAGTTTTGAACTTATTGTAACGATGAAGATATTATCGTTGTCACGCATATACTGCATGAAAGCCTCAGGGGAGGGGCAGGCAGAACGTATTGCTTTTGCCGCCTTCATCTTTTTAATAAATGAGGAGGTATCAAAGCCTTCTTCATCAATATAATTTTCTTCATCTAGTGTGAGTGTAATTGATACAGTAAAAAAACTTATCTTATCATTTGTTAAGTCTGTGCTATTTAAATCACAGCACGAATCGGCGATTATTGTATATTTCATAATTTTCGCCTCCTTTCATAGAGAATGATACACAAAAAAGGTTGTTTTGGCAACCTTTTTTGACCCAAATCCTGTATAAAAAGGACACACTATATCTAGTATTGTATGTAAGACATAATACTAAATATAGTGTGCTGTGTGTGAAGTGGTGTTAGATTACGTTTTGAACACTTGTTCCGATGTTGAATGAGTGTGTTTTTATTAAATAACGTAATCTTAGTAATCCAGCCATGGTTTCTTCGTCATTATTGAATGCGATGAAGTTTTTTGCATAGATAATTGCATCGCTGACCTGTGCTAGGTCGAAATGTCGGGCGAGCATACTTAATTGCCGTTCCTTTTTTAGCCACCAATAATACATGTTACTTATTTTGGTGATATTTTCTTCGGTGTCAATGTCAATCTCATTTTCGATTTGATAGGTGAGCGTGGCAATAAGTGCTTCATTTTTGGTTTCAAGTTTTTCATATGTTCCTTGGATAAAGTGTTGTTCGAAGAATGCCATCCCGGCTAGGGCGGCTGCTAGAAATAGGACGATTCCCAATCTGACCATTTTATGCACCTCCTTGGGTTTTAGCCGCACCAAGTCTTGTATTTGGACTTTTATTTTTTGTAGTGGTTTCGGCTTTTAATCTAGAAAGTTCCTCTTTAGGGGAAATTTCATTTTCATCCATTTCTGGTGGTTGTGGGAGGTTGAGTTTGAAACTTTCTATTGATCCACCAACTTTTTGTGCGTAGATGTCGCCACTTGGGGACAGGTGTGCAAATAAAAGTTGCTCTTGCGTACACAACATATTGTGTATTACGTCTTGCATGATACCATCCATAGTATTAAGAAGGTTCATTTCCTTGAAATTTCGCTTGACCGGCTTTCCATTTTCTATTATGCAGTAAAATATATCGCTTTCCGCAGTTTTGATTTGCATATCTTCTCTGGTTGTTGGCATGGAATCGGCTTTTGGGATGATTGAGATTTTACCACTCCTCTCTACTATTGCGAAGTTGATGTCACCAATGTCGAAGTAATCTAAATTGCGGAGTTGTTCTATTAATTCTTCGCAACTCATATTCAGTTTTTTAAGTTCTTTGAAGTCTATTTTACCCTGATCGACCACGATTACTGGTTTTCCAGATATTATGTCACGCATAATAGTACTTTTGTTGGTTAAAAAACTGATTAAAAAATGCACAATTGTTATTGCTATTAGTGGAACAATACCGTACCAGATTGGTATTGTCTGCTCTGCCATTGGAATTGTTGCCAAATCTGCGATAATTAGTGTGATAACTAGTTCAAATGGTTCCATTTCGCCAATTTGACGTTTTCCCATGAGTCGCATGAGGAAAATAACTATTAGGTAGATTATAACCACCCGAACTATTATATTTGCCATGTCTTAGTTTAGGAAATTAATGGGTAATTATACGAGATTTAAGTGTTTTTGATAAGAATTTATCGATATAAATCGACATTTATTGTCAATTTTATGAATTTTTGTGCGAAAAACTGTCTTACACTGGACGAAATATGAAACATGTGGATAAAATGTGGAAAACTAAGACGACTGTGGAAAACTTGCCGGGCTATGTAGATGGTTTAAATTGGCTGTGTAAAAATATAATCCAATGTTGATAAAGATTGTGCTAAGTGGAAAGTTTTTGACCAATGTGGATAAAGTTTTGTTATTGAGGGGGTGCATATAGAAAAATTTAATAATGAACTTTTTGTGGTAGTTTTTGGTTGGAGATGCGCGATTTAAGAGGTAAAATAAAGTATGAAAGATGTGATTAAGCAAATCGAAGAATTTATACCATCTTGTGAACAGGAAGAAGTTGATAAGGAATTGTTTTTGTATGTGGCCGAAAATATTCCAAATTCTTTGACGCGTGATAGTTTGATTGGACATTTTACAGTAAGTGCCTGGGTAATGAACGAGGCAAAAGATAAGGTTCTTTGTGCGTTTCACAATATTTATCAAAGTTGGGCGTGGCTTGGCGGTCATTGTGATGGAGATGGTAATTTATTACGAGTAATCGAAAAAGAAATTGAAGAAGAAAGCGGTATTAAAAATTTTAGACCATACAAAGATGGAATTTTTTCTTTGGAATCTGCGCCGGTGTTCGCTCACATGAAAAATGGGAAATATATTCCAGCCCATGTTCATTTGAATTTGACTTATGTTTTTATTGCCGATGATAAATGTGTTACCAGAATTGCCGAAGGTGAAAACACAGATGTAGGATGGAAGGGCTTTGAGGAATTGGTTGAAATAACAAAGGAAGAACATTTTAAACCTATCTACAAAAAGATAATCGATAAAATCAGAAAACTTGAGGAGAAACAAAAATGACATTAACAGAAATGCAAAACCAGGCTTACGCGAACAAAGTAGCAAAAGGGTTTAATGTAACAGATGTAAGTTACGAGTTTTGTCATATCTATGGAGAGATGGCAGAAGCATTTGAGGCTTGGCGGAAGAAGAAAGATGATTTAGGTGAGGAACTTGCCGATGTTATGATTTATTTGTTGGGTATATCCGAAATTGTGGGTGTGAATTTGGAAGATGAGGTTATGCGTAAATTGCTTAAAAACAAAAATAGAGAATACGAAAGGGTCGACGGAGTGTTGAGAAAAAAAGAAGGGTAAACAATCAGATCAAAAATAATCGAGGTACGAAAATGAAATTTGGCGTAGTTGAAATTGGATCGACGAATACAAAGGCATACATATATCACGATGGTGAATTAATTAGTAAGGGTTCTAAATATATAGCCCTCAAGACAAATTATGAGAGAGAGAATCGTTTATGTGATGATGATGTAGATGTTTTGTTTTCGTTCATTCGTGAAATTAAGATGGAGACCGCAGATATTTTTGCTTATGGAACCAGTATCTTTCGAAAGATGCCAAAAAATGAATGCAATGAATTCGCAGACAGATTAAAAGATGAGTTAAATGTTGAATTTAAAGTTGTTACTGCAGACGACGAAGCAAATTATACGGTACAGGGTGTAATCGCGGGAATTAAAAAGGATTGCGGATTCGATAAGAAACTTGCCGTTGTAATTGGTGGTGGTGGGTCTACAGAGATTGCGATAACCAATGGAAATGAAATTACGAAGCGTGTCAATTTAGATTTTGGGGCTATGGATATTACCAAGAAATTTCCAGAATTGAAGGGTGATGTGGTGGAGACGCGGTTTGACGTTGTTCTTGAATATACTAAAAATTTAGTTGGTAAATTGAACGAAAGTGCCGACGTATTGGTTTTGGCGGGTGGTAATTATATTTATTACTACGAAAATGTGCCATATAAAATGGAGAAAAATTTTCTTTATGCCGATAAAAATCAACCATACTTATTAGATTTTGAGACATTGAATAATTACGATATGGATATATTGAAAAAATCACTTGATGAAATTAAAGGGCGTATGATTGGAAACGAATCTTGGTGGGATGGTGCAAGAGGCATGCGGTTTTGTATGAATGCCGTTGCGCGCGAATTGGGCGTTAGATATATAATTCCGACGAGGATAAATATGATTTTTGGAATAATCAATGAAATTAAATCACGAAAGGAAAGATAATTTATGGAAAAGCATATCAGAATCGGTGTAGGTGTTATAATTTTTGACAGTGATGACCGCATTTTACTTGGGAAACGTAATAAAAATTCTAAAAAGATGGTAAATTAGCCGATGATTGGGATTGGACTTTGCCTGGTGGTGGGCTTGAATATGGTGAAGAATTTGAAGAATGTGCAATCCGCGAGGTCAAGGAAGAAACCAATTTAGATATTGTGAATCCAATTGTTCATTCGGTAATTAATGACAAAGATAAACGCGCCCATTGGGTGACAATTGGCATGCATACAACGGGTTTCGGTGGTGAATTACAAATCACAGAACCAGATAAATTCGCCGAGTGGAAATGGTTCAAATTAAACGAATTACCAGAAAATATTTTTTTCCCGAGTAGGAGAGTAATCGAAAGATTTGTAAAAAAGTCATCATTGTGATAGCATATTTCATGACAACAAACGAAAATATGGAAATGTTTGATGAATTGGATGAGAATGGTCGATATGTCGGGCGGACAATTTCACGTGATATGGCACATAAAATTGGTGCTTGGCATCGCGCCGTTTTGATCTTCTTGGTGAATGATAAGAATCAAATTTTGATGCAAAAAAGAAGCATGAATA
>Ga0131853_10009827_pt1 | contig 17500 bp, 19 predicted proteins | sample TergutLab28metaG_FD_92764 | JGI IMG/M metagenome (GOLD analysis project Ga0131853, IMG submission 92764) | Labiotermes labralis P1 segment gut microbial communities from Petit-Saut dam, French Guiana - Lab288 P1 (version 2) (version 2) | ecosystem: Host-associated > Arthropoda: Insects >... | reverse complement strand
TGTATGTCAATATTGAACTCCAATTGACCATAAAAGTATGCAATAAATTAATTCCCATTGTAAGGTGTATGTCAATATTGAACTCCAATTGACCATAAAAGTATGCAATAAAGGCATTAATTTTATAAACAGTGTATAGAATTTTTATATTCTACAAAAGCAGTGAACAATGTTAATTTATTTTTTGATGATTGCCAAGCTACTCCTCGCAGGTTAAGGATGAATTAAAACACAAATGGGTTTTTGGCTGTTTTCTTTTCACTATGTAGAGGATCTTGTAGAAATTGGCAGCATTTGCACCTGCTCTGGCAATGTCTAATCCTCTGTCTATTTCTTTGTCATTTTTTTCACATGTGTGTTTTTAAACTACTGATTTACCATGAATAGCTATGGGCAAGAGAGAACACAAAAAATAACCACAACAGCCAAAGTATGCAAGACATGATGCAACTTACCGGGGTGCTGATAAGTCCTTAGCTCGACCAGGAAGGAAACAAGCTCGGAAGCATGTCAGACACGCGCGCGATTTCAACAATGTGGAGAGTGAGCTGTCATCAATATTTTTTTCCTGCAAGGCAAGGCACCGAAGGAATGTCACACCATTCTGACGGAAACATTAGCTTGTTTCCTTCCTGGTCAGGCTAAGGACTTATCAGCACCCCTGTATACTGCCTCTTAAAACACAAAACTAAATTATGGTTACCATGGGCATAGCTGAAGGGTGTGAATAGCATAGCTGTCGTGTTGGATCGAGTCAGATGAGTGGCACAGTGGGTGGCAAAGTGAATGTATTAAATGAAAAAATTTGAGTTTCTGTGCATAATAAATTTTAAATTGTTGGTCCAAATGAAAGGAACTCTGAATTGTGATTTTTTTAAAGTTCATAATTTCTGTAAGGTGTGGCCATTGTGATTACTCGCCCTGAATGTCAAAGAGCATAGCTATGCCACTGATGGTTATGTTGTTCTATGATTTCTTGTGACCTGTTCCTTGAGAAGTGTTGTCATCGCCCTCTGTACTTGACAGGCTGCCATTGTTGACTGTGTGCACTTGGAAGACAGTTAATGCATGGCAGTATAAAGAAGTAGAAACACAAGTGCTCAGAGAGTAATTGAACCACTTAACATTTCTGCACAAAGTAAACTCGGAAACTGTGTTAATTCATGTGATTAGAGGTTCTTGCATTGCCAAATACTGTATTTACCCGATTGCAAGATGACTGTAATCTAAGATGACCACCCAAATAAAACATGTCTGCCAGGGGAAAATGCATTTATCCAAATCTAAGATGACTCCCCAAAAATAAAAGGTCTGCTAAGAGAAAATATTTTGCTATTAATTTTATACACTTACTACACAAAGCATGTCACAGTGTACCAATCAGTGTCACTGTCTCCATGTTTACAGTCAGTGCATTCATCTCCCTCCCACTCACTCCTTCTTCTTCTTCTTCTTCTTTTTCTTCTTCTTCTTCTTCTTAGGGCCTGTCGGCTTATGCTGTGGATGCACTGCAGCCTTAGGCTTATTGTGCAGTCCTAATATTTCATTCAGCACAGATTCAATAACCCTGCGCCTCGTATGAAGAGGCAAAGTATCCCTTACTGAAGCTGTGCTTATGTCTTTTGGTTCGACAGTCAGCCTCCCAAAGACATTATAACGCTGATGAGCCAACGACTCGCAGCAGCAAATAATATGCTGCACTGTTTCAGTCTCCATCTCGCAGAATCTGCAGATTGGATCCCCATCAAACAGGGCCATAGTATACAGATGCCCCCTTACAGGAGCATGCCCTGTGTAGATTGCAGTTGCCATTTTTAGTTGATGCCTACCTACCTTGTAGGTCGTCAGCTTTTTTCTTACATGGTCTACCTATAAATAGTTTTTCCATGTCTGAGGCCTGGCATATCTATCCAGGCTCTATGATGTTGCACTTCGGTCCAGTTCTGAATTGCTTCTCTTACCAAACACTTAGGTATTCCAAGAGCCGGCTCAGGACCAACTAACGGCATGGCTGACACTTGTCTAGCAAGCTTATAAGCTTCCTCATTGCCAGAAATGCCCCGGCACCCAGGCGAAGGTAACCTCATTCAGGCTAGCCAACGCTGAGAGAGCATCTAGTCACTCTGCAACCAGTCCTGAGGTCACTTTTGGGCTGCTAGGTGCCTTAAGTGCAGCCTGGCTATCAGAAAAAATAAGAATCCGCTTATTCTTTTAAGCCCTTCTTATGTTTTCTCATGCACATTGTAGAATGGCATATATTTCAGTTTTAAAAACTAGCGAATTTACCCAATGGGAAGCTGAAGCTTCTATTTGGTCTCAGGCCAAAAATACCAGACCCTGTCCCCGAGTTAGCCTTAGAGCCGTCAGTGAACCAGATCAAATCATCCTCAGGGAACAGTTGGTCTTTATTTCTCAAATAATCCCAGTCTATAATGACATTGGAGATTTTGGAATAATAATAAACTGGAATAGTGTGGTCCGCCCGCATATCCGGAATAGGGTCACTCACATTTCTCCAGATAGATAGCAACCCTGCCTCTGCTTTAGGATTGGCTGGTTGCTTGAGTATGTGCAGCCTATAGAGTGCCATCCTCGCCTCCGCCAGGATCACCAGATCCAATGGAGTCAGATTCAAAAGTATCTCCATTGCTGCAGTAGGGGTCGATTTCATAGCCTCCGTAATAGCTAGACAGGCCATTCTTTGAATCCTGCCTAATTGAGTTTTAGTGGTTTTTTGCATGACCTTGGACCACCACACCAAGGCACCATGAAGTATGGATGGTCTAATTACCCTAGTATAGAGCCAGTGCACTATATTGGGTCTAAGACCCCATTTTATTTCCACATATGTGTCTAACTACCACAAAGGTGGTTTGTGCTTTATTAATTATTTTCTGCAGATGCTGGTTCCAGTTGAGTTTGGAAGGTCACTCCCAAATACTTAACATCATCCAGCATTGTAAGTTCCTTACCACAGAGTGTGAGAGGTCCTAAGCCCTCTGTGTTCCTTCTGTTGGTAAATGGGACTATGGCAGTTTTGTGGAGGCTAATATTCAGACCCTCTTTTACAGCCCATTTAACTACCACATTCAGGGCCTCTTGCGTAATGTCCCTGACAGTGTGCGCAAATTTACCTTGGACTATGATAACAATTTTGTCAGCATAGCTGAATGTACTGAAGCCTAGGACGTTTGTGATCATCAAAAGCCTATCAATAACTAAGTTCCACAAGAGGGGAGACAAAACTCCTCCCTGCAGGCATCCACCTACAACTTTGGCAGTCAAACTGCTGCCCATGATGGAGGTATGTACCAGTTTGCTTTCACGCATGGACCTGACCCACCTGCAACAGGTTTCCACAAGTCCACGCTCTCTGGCAGCCGAAATTATTGCGCTGAAAGAGGTATTGTCAAATGCCCCCTCAATGTCCAGGAAGGCACCCAGTGCAATCTATGATTCAAGGACTTTTCCAGTCTATGAACAACCTGGAAGAGAACTGTTTCGGTAGACATACCTGCCCTATAGGCAAACTGGTTCTGATGAAGTGGTCTTTCGACCAGAACACCATCCTTGATATGTCTATTGAGTAGTTTCTCAAGTGTCTTGAGTATAAATGACATGAGACTAATGGGACTTCGCCTGGGACAGTGGTTTTCCAGGCTTAGGTATAAATACCACCCTGGTATGCCTCCAACTCATGGGAATATATCCTAAGGCCAAACAGGCTCTTAGTAGTAGCAAAAGTTTACCCGTAAGCAGTTCAAAACCCTGCTGTAGCATGATGGGCATTATTCCATCAATGCCTGGTGATTTATAGGGTTGAAATTAGAAAAAAGCCCATTTCAGTTTTTCATAACTAATGACCCTTTTGGAAGCCACCCAGTCTTCCCTTGATCCTTTCCATTTTGGAAACTCAAGTTCAAGGCCGTCCCATCCCCAAGAAGGTTCCATAATTTTTTCTGAACCAGGGAAGTGGAACCTGAATAACTCTTCTAGGATCCCTTTTTCTGATGTGGTATATTCTCCATTTTCAAGCTGGGCAGAGCTGACCGCACTCTGCTCATCCTTTGAAAGAATCCTATGGAGTCTGGCACATTCAGGAACCTTCTCAATCTCCTCACAGCGTCTTCTCCGTGATCCTCTCTTGGCCTATCTGAGTGCCTTATTATAGTCTGGTAAGGTTCTTTTATAGTCAGTCCAGTTCTCTGACTTCTTTGCTACATTGAATAATCTGCGAACTTTCTTCTTTCTCTCCACGAGGTCTTGATTCCACCAGGATGTATTCCTGTTGTTCTTCCTAATGGTGTGAGGACAATTTTCATTATAAGCAAAAACAATAGCATCCTGAAACTGCTTAGCAGCAGTCTCAAGGTCTGTAAAGTTAGATATTTTATCTGTCATATCGCGCAGACAGCCCAACAGGTCGATTCTAAAAGACTCCTAGTTGGTCCTGCGTGGATTGCAATAAACTTCAACTGATCGGTTAGTACCTGTAACAGTAAAGCGGATGTATCTGTGGTCTGAGCAACTTACTTCCTCAGTTACATGCCAGTCTTTTATAAAATTGCCAGCGTAAACAGTGGCAATCATAATATCAACAACTTCCTGCCTGTTAGATGTAATGAAGGTAGGTTTGTTACCTCTATTCATTATGTCCAATCCATTAGCCTTAATATAATTAAACAGGGACTCACTTGTGTTGATGTTCGTACTTCCCCAGGAGGTGTGATGCAAATTTGCATCACAGCTGATGATCAGGTGAGTTCCATTAGCCCTGCAACCTGTCACCAGCCTCTCCAAGTCCCCGAGAGGTGGAGGTTCATCATCATTGTATGGAAGGTAGGCCAAACTGAGAATAATCTCCCTCGGCCCCCCACCACTCAACGTTTTAATTTTTACTACCGTGAGGTCCCTAGAACAGTGATGCATCAGCGGCAGTATCTGAAAGCCTTTCTTGACTAAAATGCAGGTCCTAGGGTATGGAATGGATCTACTATAAATTAGTTCTCCACCTACCTCCTTTAGTCCTTTAATTTCCTCCATATAGGTCCAAGGTTCCTGTATGAGGGCAACATAACAGTCTCTCATAGCAACACTGAGGGCGGCTAAGGCCACCCTGCTGTAATGGAGATTAACTTGCAGTACTCTCATCCTCTGGCTTTCTCTTTTCATCCTTCAGGGTCCAAAAGATAACTCTCCCCAATCCCCAGAAGGCCTTGAAATTTGATAGTCAGGGCTTTAAAAGAGTTGGGGTCAATAGAGAGGGCCAGCGCCTGCTCCTGCTCATTGACCTTATGACCCATGACTAGTCAATCTGTCATGTTTAACTCAGAATTCTGAATCCTGAGATGTGTCATGACAGTGGTAACTTCGGAAGTGCCAGGAATGCGAACAATCACCCTGGGTCTCTTTGGGAGGTCTTTGGAGTCAACCACAGGCAATTCCGCGCCTTTCCACAATTCCCCAAGTCCACTAACTGTCTGCGTTAACCAGGCCTTAGATGATTCATTTGCACAGGTGATCCAGAGTACTCCTAGTGCAAATTTAGAGTACAGAAATTGCGGTGGTGTCTTGCCCTGAGGGTTTGCATCCACAGCGATCAAAAGTGTTGCCTGAATCATGTCGACCTGAGTCTGATCCAGTTTGACGTCAGGATGGCGTCTATGAATAATTGCCATCTTGACACCAACAACAGCTTCCTTATATGACCTAGTCTGCACTTGAGTGTTCCTGGGTTTTTTTGTTTGCTGTTTTTCTAAGGATGGTGTGCTCGGGTCTGAGTGGGGTCTTTTCACACCCCCCACTGCTCCCCGCCCCATCATTAATCTGAGTTGAAGGAGTTTTTCTTGGAGGTTTCTTTTCCATCCAGGTCCCCTCCCTCATCTTCCTCTCTTGAGTGAGCCTTTTCCGCTGCGCTCCAGAGAGTCTCTTGGTTTGCAGTCCGATCGTTGAGATGCCTGCACCCAGTCTCTCCTCGTCTGAAGAGGCAACGGAAGTAATCACTTCTACAACCTCCAAATGGGGTTCTTGCTGTGACATGTCTGCAGTGGTAGCTGCTTCTTATTTAGTTTCAAAGATTTTATTCATGTCCATTTTGGTCCCACGAGTACGGAAGAAAGAAGGTCAACACTGGCAGAGCCCCCTATACCAGTGTAAGGCTATATACTCCTGGATGTCGCCAAGTTTCCCAGAGGCTCCATTAGAGACATTTCACCCACGTACTATTCATCCCTTCAGCACGGATTAAGGCAAGCCACACATAACACCTTTGGGTTGGGAAGTTGGTCCACAGTCTCCTATTTATTCAGAGACAGACCTGTCACATGACAGGTCCCTGGCTATCCGCCACCCGCCGACGTGCCCAGTAGCCACTCAAGCCTCAGGACACTCACTCCTAACAATCCCATCCTCTTTACTGCCATTCCACAACATATCACCATCAGTCTCATCCACTGCATTAAATGTACAGCACGTCTTAAAACCCTTCGCAGTCACTTCCGGTGAGATGTCCTTCCATGCTGTTATGATCCCCACTGACTAGATAATACAGTTGTGCTTCTTGGTTTATAAATTTACTTGAACACTTGAAGATTCACAGTTTTCTCCACAGTTGGTGTTAATGGTGCTATGAATTTTAAATACATGTGTTCTGGTCAGTCTTAGTTCATGGCTTTTTCATGTTTTTTTTAATTTGTGGATTGGTCCAGGTTTTATTTTTGAGCCTTGTAGTTAATTTTTAATTTTCCAGTAACCATTATCTTTTTTCTACCCTTGGACTAGATTTGTTCTCAGGTGCATGTCTTAACAAGTTACTGTTTTTACTGTGCCCAGTAATTAAGAACAGCTCAATCTACAAGGTACACCAGGTTAGGTACTTCTGTGCCTGAAAATGTAAACAGAGCTGACTTCTGAAACTTCATACTTCTCTAAAAAATGAGACAATTGATAAATTCCCCAAAAAAGAAAAAAGGTTGTTGGTTAATGTAAGTCATGCTCTGGTGTCTTGATTTTTTGATGTTTGAAGCTGGGACTGATAGGTTATCCCAAAACATCATTAAAAAATTACCACTCTGTGCTGTGTAATATACCAGAAGAGCGCAGATCTCATATGATGATTTGGTGATGCAGGCCTTTGTTTGGCTGTGCATGGTCTGGTTCAGAGCAATCCAGTATGGTGCGGTCTGGTTCAGTGCTTCATATGCAAATTTAATATGGCCTCACATATTTAAATGCCAAATTTAAGGAAAATTCACATCTTGCGTTTGAGTAAATACAGTATTAAGTCTTGTCTGGAATGTGACATATTTTGGTTTGGCAGATGGTTACCAACATCGCTTCTTCCCTGAAAATGAAGGCAGCTTGTTCCATTAAAATGTTAGTACATGTGTACTGGACTATGTGACATTACATCACAGACAACTATCATCTTGGTGATAATTACTTTGTTGTATGTCTCAGATAAGGTTATTATATCTGTCTATGCTTTCTGTTTCAGCAACAGAAATACAAAACATTCAGATAGGTGAAGGAAATGTGCCTTGTGGAATGGCGATTCCAATTTATATGATTTTTCCTCGATTATTCACTTGCCCAACTCTTTCTACAAGCAACTTTAAAGTTGGTAAGTAACAGTGCAGTGTATGTTGCTTGTTAACGGAATGCACAGAACTTAATGAATGTTGCTTTTGAGCAGTTGGCTGCTTGGAGGTTGGCTGATTTGGCTGAAGATTTCTTGTAGTTCTGGTCGTTCACCTCAGGTAAATGCTTTATAGTATGTTTATGTTTTTATACCTGAAACTGATCCAAATAATACTTTAAAAATTGTTAGTTCCTGACTTAAAAGGCAACGCTTCAGCTCCATTATAAAGACCAGGAAATTGTTACTATTTATTGTGAACGTGATAGCATATTCGTTTATACTCTTAATATGTTAATCAACAAAATGAACTGAGCAAAGTACAATAAAACACATCATAAAACACCATGTTAAATGCCAACTCCTACCTCTTTTGGCACCAAGGTGCCACTCTCACAGAGTTTAATAACAACAAAGTTTCATATGAATCTTATGCATATTGCACCGTGCATCATCTTGATATTTGAATAATGAACAGGTCAGTAGTGGTTCAGCCTACACTCGGATACCACATCACCAACAGACAATCCCGCTACATAACACCAGCACACCTCAAGTCAGGTATGTACAACTCATGCATATAGACATCAATACAGTGCATAAAACACCAAAACATACCACACACAAAAATGTTCAAGAACCACAGGACACCACACGCTTGCAGAAACACACTCACTCAGAACCACACATGACACATAATATAGGTATAGCACTTACCACTAGATGAATATATTAACACATAAACCTCTATCATTACAGTACAATACAGCCTACACAATAACGCACCAAGTAGTTGCAAGCTCCTGATGATGGATGTATTAACATTCGAAACACGTTGAGCAGTAAATTGACATAATAAAGCAAGTGTCATCAAGTTGGTCTACCTTTATTCAAAGTATCATATGTATAACACGTACGTTAGGTGCTAGTTGCGCTCACTTTCATCATTACAATTAAAAATTTAAGATCATAAAATGTTAAAATTCTAGATTATGTGGTAACAAGCATAAGTCCACACTGCTTTAACAACACTGTACAATAATGAGCCTCTTCTAGTACAAGTTGGCAGCTGTTTATACTATTCCCAGCGTTGTGTGTACAAACATCTGCCACAGTATGTGATCCAAAGGGATCCTGTCCAGTAGAACTGTCAGTATCCAGTAACTGTGTATATGCATATAAAAGTAGAATGTATATTGAAGGGTATAAATTGCAGTACATATCGACTGAAGCGTGTGATGTATTTATGCGTAACGGCATGTGTTTTGTGGTGTAGCTTTGGTGGACAGTAGCATCTGTGCACTTGCCTGTTGGGTGCTTGGGTCATGGACAAGAGCAAATAAAGGATTTGTTTCATTTATTAAGGATCCTTGAAGTTGGTATTGTTGAATATAAAAGTTTTTGAGGCAGTTCATATGCCAACCTTTGTTACATGTTTTTATTGGCATGCTATACAAGGTATGTACTCTGATGTGTAGTCTTTAACATAATCATCATAACACAGTCTACTTTTATATGCATTCGTACACTGTTATTGAGTATTGACAAATTTACATGACAAGTTCCCTTTATATCATACATTGTGGCAGATGTTTGTGTACACAACCCAGACAGTAATATAAACAGCTGCCAACTTGTACCAGAAGAGGCTCACTACTGTGTGGTGTTATTACAGCAGTACGGACTTGTGCTTTTTTTTTTATGTACGTGGGTCCGTGCATTGTGAATCGAATTTAAATTAAATTGGACTTGTGCTTGTTAACTTATATAATCTAGAATTTTAATATTTTAACATATTTTATTTTTAATTGTAAGGATGAGAGTGAGGGCAACTAGCACCTAAAGTAAGTGTTGGACTTCCAATCCTTTGTTGTTATTAAACTCCCTGAGAATGTCATCTTGGTGCTGGAACATCAAGGAGTTGGCATGTAACATGAATTGTGTTGTTTGATTTGTGCTTTATTCCATTTTACTTAGTGCATTTTGAATGTAAGAAAAATGCATGGTATGAGTAACATGAAATTCATAAATAAACTGTGTGTGCATAGTGCAGTATTTCTTAATGTTAAATCAGGTGGTACATATAGCTACCAGTGTGCAGTGGGTCTTACAACTGGCCACATGCACATGAGTCTTAAAGGTTTTTGCAGCAATGTAGTTCCGGTATTTTTTTTTCCCTGGAATGTGGCACTGCATGCCTGGGTAATTGGTGCCCAAAGTTGGAGATGGTGTAGTCGTCTTCAAAGAATGTGAAATCCAAGTTTTACTGCATCTGTGTGATGCAACAGTTCTCCTAGGTTCAATGTTTTTACCTTGGTGGACAGAAATAAGTTTTCTGAATGAGTCATGATTCGTCACAAGTAATTTTAAAAAGAGAAGTGAGAGATGATTTGGCCTTGAGTTTTTAACAGGGTATGTGGAGGCAGTGGAGGCAAGACTACATTTACTTGGATAAGAACAGTGGCTGGAACACAGTATTTACCTTGGATCTTTTTTTTTTTTTTGTTATTTTCTTGTTGATGGTTTTTGTTATGGGTGTGATGGCATTCCTTACTTTGTTAGAGCATAAGGTTTTGGGTTATATTCGTATTTGTAAGGATAGTAATAAGGTTGGATTTGTCGGTATTTTTCAGCCATTTAGAGATGCTATTAAGTTATTTTCTAGAGAGCAGTATTTTCCTGTAGTTTCTAGTTATTTGATTTATTATTTTTCTCCTTTTTGGGGGGTTTTTTCTTTGTTTTGGTTTGGCTGTTGGTTCTTTATTTAGGTGGTTTTATTTCTTTTGAGTTGGGGGTTTTTTTTGGGGGGGGGGGCTTGTACAAGACTTGGTGTTTATACTGTTATAATTTCTGGGCTGCCTTACCAAAATGCACTGTTTGTGTTTATGAACATTTCTGTGTGTGGCTTTATAGAACATTTCACCAGGGCCATGTGGTTAGGTTCTTGCAGTCTGTATCTTCTGTGAAGTTCATGATTTGCTGTTCATTCCTAATTAGTCTTGAAACTGTCGTAATGTTTTTATGTATGTTGCTTGACCATCGTCATTAGTGGAGGTGGTGACTGCAGTGTGACATCTTCACTGAGTGACACAGTTGTATGCAGGAAGTCAGAGTTACACGTTTTGCAGGCTCTTGTTTTGAGAATCACATGCATTATTTCTTTCATGCTTGGCAAGTGAGGCAGAAGGGAACACCATCAGCTTCCTGCATAGAATGTAAACTTACATGAGATACCAATGCCTTCGTTATCAGCGTTTGGATTGATTCATGTGTGTTTTTTATTTTCAGAATTTGAAGTTAACATTGTGATTATATTTCAAGATGACCATCTGATAACAGAAAACTTCCCAGTTGTTCTCACACGATACTGACAGGCATATCGGATGAAAGGTATGCCTTGTTGCAGGGATGAACAGAATATTACCTACATATCATCTGAAGCTCTTTGCATGAAATGGGCTGTTCTGTGAAGAAATTTTATACAAAAAATTGTCAAAAGAAGAGTTTGTTCTTAAACCCAAGGTTTAAGCAGAATAAGGTATCATTTCAGCCCTCAGGAAGATAAGGGTTTCTTAAGGTGTTATTTGATTATAACCAGCCTTACATACCAGCTTGTCTTTTTGCTGTCCCCAGATGTCACTTCTGTTGGTCTTACGCATCTTCTGATTTACTGTCCTGTACTTTCCATGGGGTTTAGAATTCCTTTGTCATTGGTTCCCAAATGTCACTTCCATCACTCATGTATGTCAACGGGTGAGGAATGTTGTTTAGTGTGCTGAAACTGTCCAACTGTTCTCTGCCTTTTATAGTCATTAGGTGGGCCTGTCAGTCCAGGCTATGCGTAAGTACAGTGATCACTCATCCGATGCAAGGGTTGGGGGGTGCTGGTGACCGCAGAGTGTTGGAACAAAACTGCTGTGCAGTGCATGAGTTGCAGCTGCTTGTGGACCCTCTCCATCACGTAAATAACATACATTTTGGACATTATCCTTTATTTTACCGGGGTAGGGGTTTAAATTTCAGTGAATGTTTAATGAAAAATATGTTATTTGAAAACAAAAGACAAAATTATGAAATAAATAGCATTTTGTTTAAAACAGGACAGCAATTATGCAGCAGGTCTTAAAATGCAGTAAATTTCCTTGTTGCCTGAATGTATAAAATGTATTTCTATGGGTGTTTTCCTCTGTATATTCTCGGATGTGAGTGTAGGTTTTTAAAAAGTTAAACATCTATGCGGTGCTTGGGCGGCTGGTGCCACCAGCTTCCGCGAGGGGTGAGTCATTGATCACCCACATTTATCTGCATGTATGTAAATTTTTCAGTATGACACAGATTTTTTCCCTCACGTATATTTAATTATTTTTAACTCCATAGAGCTAAAATTGTGCTTGGTGAAACAAGATTGGGTGAGGGGTTACTGTACCTAATAAAAAGTGGGGTGAGCTAAATGTTTTGTTGGAATGCATCCATGAAGGAATGAGCTTGCATAGTCTGTGAAATTTGATTTTGAACCATTTTACCCTTTGATGGGCAGATTATTTTGTTTAATATTTTGTGTATATGTGGGTATCAGTATGTGTAACTGGGTTAGAATATGTGGATGATGAAAAAAATTGTTTGACTAGTGGTTTTTGTATTGCAGAATGGTTTCATTTGAAATGGACCACTGGCTACTTAAGGCATATAACAATCAGTGGTGTTATTTGAGAGATATTATACAAGCAGATGTGGTGATGCTGTAGTTGTGGTAATTAGGAGACTGAGTGTACATGCAAGTTTTTCATGAAAGCATTTCACCACCAGTGGAAGTGTAGTTGTCTTTGTCAAACCCAAATTATGCAATGAAATCGCATTTAAGTTGCTGTCAGGAAGCTGGAAAACAGGATTGCAAAACAGTAAGGATTATGGTTACAAAGGAAGTGCAATTGCTTTCCAAAATACAGATTAGAAGATTTATTACATTGTTGCCAGAAAATGCAAGAACCAGCAAAACACAACAAGAAATGGAATGGTTTTGAAATCTGTACTTGAGAAAACATTTCTGCCAGCAGGTAAGCGGAGTCTCACGCAATGTGCTAAACATTCGGTGTCTGGTATGCACATCTTTGGGAAGATGAATGACCTGGCAGATGATTTAATTCAGGTGTACTTTTTCTTTTGGAACACTAGCTTTGAATGTTGGAGTTTTGGAGTGTAAGGATCATGTTCTTGTGCCTATGGACAATTCTTCAGAAAAGTACTGTCTGTAACCCTGCTGCTACATTCATCTGAAAATCTTTTAAGGTTGACAGCATTTCCCAAGTTAATGTGTAAACAAAGAAAAAAGAAATTCACAACAGATATGTAAAAATACCAGAAGAGCCTCAACCACCATCTCTTAGCTTTTCTATGAATTGTGCATGAGGATTTTTTACATTTGGCCTTGTTGGCATTGTGGAACTTATGACTTGTGGGTTCTGAATGTGTAGTGGTACCATCTTTTTTTAAAACAAATTTTTATAGTTCTGTCAAACACAACCACACTTTTTATTCAGGAATGACCACATGTACTTTAAGGTTTCACCTTTCGAGTAGCATACAAGTTACTTGAAAATTAATGCGGTTATTTTCTCTTCCTCAAATGAAGGAGAAGTACTTCCGTAGGTTGCGACTTGTCACCATCAAATCTCTCAACGTTCCTCGTGCACCAACATATTCACAAAATTTGCATGTAGAACTAATGCCAACATTGATCTGACCTCCCAAATGCCATTTCTCCCTGTCTTGTACATCATCCGCCTCCAGTCCTCTTACTGTTACGTGCTGACTTCCTTGTGCCAACTGCTTTCTTGGTAATCATCTGTTTTTGTTGTGGGATCAAATTACAAAACGTTTCTTTTTCCAAGTTTTTATAACCCTGAAATGCTGTTTGTTATGAAGGCAATGCTTCTGTAATTGATACTCACCTAAGAAAGTTTGTGTTCACTTTTGATTTGTCCATGTTGTGTCTTCAGTGTAAGAATAAAACCAATATCCACCGTGAAACACGATGTACATTCATAATAAGTTTACAAACAGCAACATGTTTCAGCTAAAATAAGTGGCTGTCATCAGGCTGCACACAAGAATGTAAGAATTTTTTTGCATTTGTGTTTAACTTTTTACTTTCTTGTGTGCAGTAGGATGATGGCTGCTTTAGCTGAAACATGTAGCTGTTTCTATAAACATATTAAGAACATATGTTGCATTTGACAGAGTAGATTCTGGTTTTATTTGTGCTCTCAGTTGGTGCACTTTGTCATGCGCACACTTTGTGGCATGTGCTACATTTCACTGACATGCTGCATGGTACATTGCAGGGTGTCCGTCGCAGTGGATGTATCTGCTGTGACGTTTTGTCACAGTTTGGTGATATTAGTATTTTCCGTTTGATACACAACCTTTGAAACATGAAGGGGCAGTGTGAATTTTGGGTATGTCTGGTGGGCAAGTTGCTTTGGGGTTTGACGTTTGCAGCAGGTGACCTGGGGGGAGTGTAATGTGCTGAGGTAACTGTCATGTTGTGTGGGATTGTCTCACCTCAGCACTACAGACACACATGCTGGTTTGTTATGTGTGAATATCATGATGATTGCAGGGCTTGTTGCAAAAGTCTGCATTACTGCTGCTACAGTGCAGCATGCTCATAGCAGTTGGTGTAATCATCTGGGTGCAGTACTGTGCACACATTTCGATGAGGAATGTGCAAGTCCTGTGCACATTGTCGTGTGGACTGCTCAGAGGATTTTTGTGCACGTTAAGCGGTTTTATTACACTGATGTGCCTTGCGTGATGTTTCCTGTCTCTGCACATGGTGTGTGCCATTGCGTAACTGACTGTAGTGATGGTGTCTGTTGTGCCATATTTGGTACCAGATTGCAGTGAGCATATTTGCCTTCATCTTGATGAACCAGGCTGCAGTTCATGCATTTTCCTGGAAGGTTGTCATCTTTGTTGCTTACCAGGAAATTCTGTTGCACATAGCACTTTATTAGTTGAGTTTCAGTTTGAAAGAAATCAGCATTTCATTGTTACAAGAAAGTGAATTTGTAAGGGTTATTTTGGACCTTCTGCTAATTATTTTTGGCCATCTGTCCTCTTCCAGTTGCTTTTAAATATCCAACTCATTGCAGTTCGTTCCATTTTAATCTTTGTGTTGTTTTTCTATACTACCTTGCCTTATTTTTAAATTCTGTTTTCTGTTTGTTCTTATTGCTTTGACATTTTATCCCAGATGATCCATTTTCCTGACTGTTATCACTTACCAAAAGTTTGTTGATGCTTACCCTGGTGTAGGCTGTATTGAGAAATAATTCTGTATGTGTATGGGATTATTAAAAGTGTATGTACTGTGACATACTTTGGCAGGTTCGTAAGAAGGGCATGAACATTTTAAAAGAGATGGAGGTTTCTTTCTGCAGTGGGTCTTCCCCAGTGCCCTTGTGTTACTGTTACAAGAGCTAAGGATTTGACAGTCTTTAAATTCCAGGAAACGTTAACAGTCTCTGAGTTACATCTTGTACATGGGTTTTGTAAATATGTGTATGATTTCATAATATGTTCAAAACAACGTTAAACAAATTATCAAATCCTGTTTTTTTTCCTGCACATAATCACCATTCCAGTTAACACATTTGGTTCTCTGATACTCCTTATGCCCTATTTCTGTTGACAAGAAATTAACACTTGGTGCACTGTGACTTTCTTCTCATTGTGAGAGTTCCAAGTGTTCTGATTGGAAGTATTTAGCCACTGATCCACAGTTCAGATATTTGGGAACAGTTGTGACAAATCAAAATTCCAATCATGATGAAATTAAGAGCAGATTGAAGTCAGGAATGCTTGCTGTTATTCGGTGCAGAATCTTTATATTTTTGGAAAGTTTCTTATAAAAAAATATAAAGATTAAGATATACAGAACTATAATTTTGCATGTTGTTTTGAATGGGTGTGAAACTTAGTCATTCACATTGAGAGAGGAAAGTAGGCTGAGGGTGTTTGAGAATAGGGTGTTGAGAATATTTGGGCGTAAGAGGGACGAGGTACCATAGGAATGGAGAAAACTAAATAATGAGGAGCTTAGTGATCTGTACTGCTAACCAAATATTGTTTATGGGTTATAAAATCGAGAACAGTGGGATGGGTGGGGTATGTAGCGCATATGGGGGAGAGGAGAGACGTATACATGGTTTTGGTGGGGAAACGTGAAGTAAAGAGGCCACTTGGAAGACCGTGGTGTAGATGGGTGAGTAATATTAAAATGGATCTCCAAGAAGCGGGATGGGGAGGCTTGGTCTGGTCTGGCGGAGGATAGGGACAGATGGCGGGCTTTTGTGAATGTGGCAATGACGCTTCGGGTTCCATACATTGTAGCAAATTTATTGAGTAGCTGAGAACTGGTTAGCTTTTCAAGAAGGACTGCTCCATGGAGTTAGCTAACAAGTTGCTTAGATAGTTGCAAAGAAATGAAATTTGTGATGCACAAGGAATGGGCTGAGTGTTGAATGCACACAAGATCTCCAGCCATGTGTGGGGCAGCTGACCGTGTGTTCTCAAATGCCTGAACGATCGAGGGAACTGAACGCTGATGGCTGTTGTCAAGGCCAACACACATGAAGGAAGCTGCCCGAATAAAATACCCAGGCGCCCGTCTTCCGTACGGCTCATGTCACAGCAAACTGGAGCAGTGTCACTGAGTGTAACACACTTTTGGATCAGCGGCAGGTTTATAGCCCTCTCAGATCTGCGCGCGGCCCATTTTCGAACCTTATTCATATGTTTTGTTTCTGATTAGTGATAAATAGGCCGAGCTGTAACAGAACAGGCATTGTACGTATAATGTAACAGTGGGGCGCGTTCATGCAACCATTGTTGCATTGGAAAAGCAATAAGTGTAACATACTCTGAGTGTGTGTTTGTAGCCTTAGTTATACAGCATCCTAAGCGCATGCGTCGTATTATATTGTCATCTGTGGCCTGTCCGGCTGTACAATATTTTTCCACATTGCCTCATAAGCGGCACGATTTTCGAAAAATAGTGAACATAATATGTGTTTTGATTTTCTGTACTACTTTGGTATGAACCCTTTCTCGTTCTAAGAAGAATTCAGCGAGATCTTATCATAAAAGTACTCGGGTCTTCGTGTGAAGTACCCATTATTCTTGTTAGGTTTTAATGAAACATGAATTTTCTCGACAGATTTTCGAAAAATCCTCAAAATATCAAATTTCATGAAAATCTATCCAGTGGGAGCCGAGTTCCAGGCGGACGGGCAGACATGCAGCTAATAGTTGCTTTTCGCGATTTTGTGAAGGCGCCCAGATTGTTCTAAGATCCTTTAAATCTGGAAATTTGCAGTGATGTCAATCGGTAGGGAGCTTGAGAGAGTAAACTAACTGGTCGTCGCTGCTGACAAAATTCACAGTGTCTCATGGCGCCTTCAGAAACAACAGCCAGTGTTCTCTGAGTAGACCTGCTTGTTTATTATGTTCATTTTGTCTCGATGGCAATAGGAGAGCAGCCGGGAAAACCCCCAAACCTAACTGAACTTTTTTTCTAGCAGTAAGACTGTTTTATTACAAATTTTGTTGACAGGTAACTCAAGTGTTACGTGTGTTACTTACTTACATGCTTGCTTCATGGAGCAGAGTCCTTCTCGAGAAGCCAACCGGTTCTCAGCTAGTCAAGAAATTCCCTGCATTTTATGGAACCCGAAGGCTCATTATCGTGCCCGCCACCTGCCCCTATCTTAAGCCAGGTCAAACCAGTCCATCACCCCCCCCCCCCCCACCACCCCTCCCAAAGAAAATTTTTATTTTCCTTCCTCCTTCCCCTTTTTTTTT
>Ga0131853_10009825_pt1 | contig 17502 bp, 15 predicted proteins | sample TergutLab28metaG_FD_92764 | JGI IMG/M metagenome (GOLD analysis project Ga0131853, IMG submission 92764) | Labiotermes labralis P1 segment gut microbial communities from Petit-Saut dam, French Guiana - Lab288 P1 (version 2) (version 2) | ecosystem: Host-associated > Arthropoda: Insects >... | reverse complement strand
GACTACCCATGAAAATAAAGGATAGTCCACAAGTGACATCGTGTTGGTTATTTTTTAAACAATTACAATGATGCACGGAACAATGAATGTAAAATTTACTTTAACTATATATATGTAATGATTGATGGTGGATATATTTGGGCTGTTAATTTCTTTGCATGGAATTCATGTACATGTTCTGTGTTACAGAGATGATCCATATTTCATTAAAGGTGAAGAAGCTTTTCGGGGATTTTGTCTGAAGCTTGCAGTAACTGCAAGCTACTTGAGACCTCTCCCAGAAAAGAGTACTTTCAGAGTGCAAATTCATACCTCAGAAACAGTATCGGTTTCCCTTGCAGAGGACCCTAGATATCAGGTACACTTGATTCATACCTAATGTAACAAACCAACTCTACTCAGCAGAATTTTTTTTTGAGACAATGATAGTTCCTCAGCTGGTCAAGAATTTCCCTGCATCTTACCATATTCACACAAGCCCATCACTTATCTCTGTCCTGAGCCAGATAATCCAGTCCGTGCCCTCCTATCCCATTTTTAAAATACAATAAAATCAAATCTTTATCTGGGTCTTCTAAGTGCTCTCCTTCCCTGGGGATTACCCACCAGAATTCTGATGAATTTCTCTTCTTCCCCATGTGTACCTTGTGTCTCACCAATCTGAATTTTTGATGTGATCAGCCTAATAACATTTGATGAGGGGTACAAATTATGGGGCTCCTCATCATACAGTTTCCTGAATCTCCTTTTGCTTCCTTCCTGTAAGGCCTAAGTATATTATGCAGCATACTGCTCTTGAACATTCTCTGCATATGTTCTTCCCTTAATGTGAGAAAGAAAGTTACATAAAAAGTTAGAGTTTTCCCGTTACAGGCCCGGTGTGGCCCAGGGGGTGGGTAGAAGTATAGCTCTACTCTTCCATGACCATGGCACTGGAGGGGGGTTAGTGGTCAGCAGCATGCCCCGGCCACACTTTACCTGGTACCCATTGTACGGGAGCCTGGGTAGGCCCCAGGGCCGGTCTGGACAGGTGGAAAATCTCATCCTCAACAGGACTCGATCCAGGACCATCCAGCCCATAGTCAGTCACTATACCGACTGACCTGAAAATTACATACCCATACAAAATTCCAAACAAAACTATAATTCTTCACATATTAACCTTATGTCTGTAGAATGCAAATGGGAAAGACAAAGGTTTCTGAAGTGAATGGTAGCAGGTGTTCACCAAATTGAATTGCATCACACATGCATTTGGTGAGACATGAACATGTACTTTGGTTTCTCAGCATTCCTTCTATTCCAGTCCCCATACTAGCAACTAATAAAGCTTCTGTGCTCCTTTTTGTAAATGTTGATGTCTTTGCTCAGTATATTAACATGATCAGCACAGGTCAGAATCTGATGTGTTCCATCGGATTTAAAAACACTCCTTGTTTTCTGTGACCTTCCTAATGATATTCCAAAGCTGAGTTGAAAAGCAATGGCAATAAAATGTCTCCTCAAGAACTGCGCTCTTCTAGGCTGTTACACAGCAAATATTGTTCCCATCTTGAAGGGTCAAAAATCCAAGAAGATGGGACTGATATGTTGTCCCAAAACGTCGGTAAGCAGTTACCACTGCTCGCTGCTTAATAGCCCAGATGAGCGCAGTTCTCATCTACATCGAGGCAGAAGCTTGAAATCATGCAAAATGCCCTCTTGTTGCAGAGGAGTTTCAAAGACAGTTTGTACTAAATAACCATACTTCTAACTGAATGCTGAACTTTTTTGAAAGTCTAAAAAGAGCTGATGTAGTGTCATATTTTATTCTCATTTTATTGCAAGTATCTGATGATGCAGAATATGTGATAAGTATTGTATCTGTCACTTAAAAACCCACACAGATAATTTCCAGTAATTTTATCTATATGTGTAGTTAACCATAAGAGAAGAATGTTGGATACAATTTTGTATGCAGTTTGAAACAGTGATATGCTGCAAAAATTACTACAGTCACTTTAATTACCCATATTTGTCAAAAGGTACTGTATAGACTTCTTGTAATGTTGGGCAGTTTTTCCTTATTTCAAATGGAATTAAGAATTTTATGCATCTAAGAATGAAGCATGTCGCACACAGAAGTTATCTTCTGCAGTATCACACCCAAGATAACCATATTCTAAATTGGCTGGTGAAATTTAACACAGTGTGAATGTTGTGTGCAGGTGGGTCATCAGTATATGTATTGAGTTTGGATGAACTGTATTTTTAATTCTGCAGGATAACAAAACACCACAGTGATGAGAATCTTTCAGGTTGTAACTTAGAAAATTTAACATCTTTGGAGTTAAAATTGTGGACAGAAATTAATCACTAAATTGAGTTATTATTAATGTATAGTTTTTGATGGGCTTACCATATAGCATAGCTTGAAGTACGTAAAGGAAAATAGGAGTTGTAATTTGTTCCCAGAACTTCTTGATTTTATTTCAGGACTTCCCATGGATTGAAACTGATGAGCAAGAAAATGAAGTGCTGAATGCAAACATTACACCTATCAAAACATTGGACACAGGCTTGCTCAAAGTGCAGATGTATGTTGAAGAGAGTGATAGAAAGTGACCCATTCATGTTACTGATGTATCAGTCTCATCATGTGAAATGAGTGATATATGCTATGAACAGAAATTTTCTGGTAAATGTGCACAGTGCTATATCATCCACCTTTTCTTTACACCACATTTATATTGAAAATTATCCATTTTGTTTTAAATGCACAGATTGCAGTGGTTGTCTTCAGTGACTTGTTATTTTAATGACATATTTTCTTTTTGTTGTCATTCTCATTCTTTAGCAGTATGACCCTTTAACTTTGGCCTTGGCTTCAATGTTGACAGGTTCCCATTTTGTTCTGTCCAAAACTCTTATTCTCCATATTTTTATGCCCGTATTCTTCAGGTTTGATCCAACATAATCTATCCACCTTCTTATAGGTAGTCCCCCCCCCATCTTCCTGGTTTGCCTTCCAGTAACCTCGTAACTGTCCTTGTATCATCCATTCTTACAGCATGCCCAAGCCATTCTAATTCTCATACTTCAACCCCTCAGTGTGGAGTGTTGAGTGCTGCTCATGAAACATAAACGTCACTTGCCGTTCAGTGCTGCACTCTGCTCGCAAACTGTACTATCAGATTCATTCGACTGTCTGTTGAAAACTTGGGAATAACATGTAATCTGGCTTCATTATTCTTGTTCATAAATGAGCTGACTGTCATACGCTGAGGGAGACCGTTCTGAAAAATCAATTCTTTATTTTTTTCTCTCTTCTCAAAATGTGGGTCAATTTTTTGCATTCTTTAATTGCACGAGCTGCCTTGTGCCTCCTTCTAATGATCAAATGAAAACTAAAATGAATGTTGTTACTGTTGTCATGAAGCCAAGGTCTGGGGTTTTTGAATGGTGTGTGACATCACCCTTATATGTCAACAGCTTCTTTGTTTCTACACAGCTGATTCTGTGTTTCAGTTTTATTTGAGGCTGCAGTGTGGTACAATGATGATACAAGTATCGAAGGTTTATTTAAGGAAGAAACTGAACAAGCTTTGTTAGAAGAACTTCCAGATTCTGATCCAAATAATTCTAGTTCAAATGGATGAATCAAGTGGAATCAATAATTTGGCTGTAGGCAAAGTAATTACATTGGAATGTAGGGTTAACGAAGGTGACATTGTGCAAGGTTTTACAGCACCCGGCCCACCTAACGCTTCAAGTACAACATTTACATGGGAGGATATTACAATCTACGTAGGGCAAAGAGAATAGTTTATTGGTAATTGCTGTCCTCAAAATGAAGCTCAAAATGAAACTCACTGTGCTAAAGTGCTCAAAATGTTTTCTACTGATGAACTGGCAGAACTAATAGTGCATGAAACAATCGCTTAACGCAGAACAAGAAATATGAGCTTGAAGTCTGGTTCCATTTCATTCCAGGATGCAGGAATGGAAACTTGTCACCAAAGATGAAATGTGTGTTTTGATAGCACTTTTCTTGCTGATGAGAATGATACAGAAGCCTAGAGTACATTAATATTAACAAAAAAATCTATTTTGACAACTCTTATCTTTAGCTGTTATTTCTATGGTCTGGTTTTAATCAATCTGCCATTTCATGCATTTCAGTACTAGTGAGAATATAGGAATGGACCAGGAACCTTTTCAAAATCTGTCTATCCTGAGCCATCTCAACAAAATCGTTCCGAATTTGTACTTACCCGGGCAGAATATTGAAATAGATGAATCACTAATGCTATGGAGGGAGGGACTTTGAGACAATATATTCCCCTAAAGGCTTCCAAATTTGGGATCAAGTCACAGGAACTTTGTGAGTCCAGTTCAGGGTACTTGTGGTCTTTTACAATTTATATGGGCAAAACCACTGTTCCAAATAGCACTTATTTCAGGTGATACAAACAAAACAGCAGCAGTTGTGTTGTTACATGTGGATCCTTTGCTGAAAAAGGGCCACAGGTTGTGGATGATTTCAAATTACATGGGGGGGGGGGCAAGAAAAAGGCTAATAACACATGGACAGGGAAATGAAAATCCTGTATCAGTTATAGATTACAACCAACCCATGGGAAGAGTTGATCTGAAAGATCAACCGCATCAACTGCATCTTTTGGAAGGAAAGAAAATGACTATGGTACTTCAAAATGGTTAGGATATTACTCAGTGTTACCATTCAGAGTTGTATGAATGTGCTGTGCAAATTCAGGCCAGACAAAAATAGACAACCTTTATGGAGTCCATCCCATACCACACATATTCAGTTTAACACAACAATCTGGTACAAGCTGTAAGTATTGAACATGGGAGTGAAATTCAAAGGAAAACACAAGGCTGTGATTCCATTGAAAAATGTGCTGTGACTTCTTGACAGACATTTCCCAGAACGAATCCAACCAACAGAGAAAAAGGCCAGGCCAACAAAGAGATTTGTAATGTTACAAACAAGACAATGTTGTGATGCCCTGATTTTTAGGCTGCACTTTGTGTTGAAGGCTGTTTCAAGACATTGCAGACCAAGTTAACTGTTGAAGGCAAGATGTCAATGCACATTCAAAAAGCTCAGAGGTTCTGAAATATTTTGCCTCAAGTTTTATCGAAATCCAACAATTACTGACATAACGACACAATTTTTGAATAAAGTCTCCACAGTTTAGCTCAAAATTTAAATACCATGCAGAAAATATCCAATAGCCCAGTATTAACAGGCATTTAAATAACTCTGTGCTGAAGGGTTAATGATCGATACGGTAGTTGGAGACTGAAATTGAATATAAATTTCTTGATTAATTTTTTTCTGCAGTAACCATTTTCATATGTTGGTGTATGTATTTTTCTCAGCATTTTCATTTTTCACATAATCATTGAGACACCTTCCATTTTATTTGTCAGGGTCCAAGATTCAGCACCATTGGTTACAATCAGCATTATATATTGTTTTATAAAGATGTACTTTTAATGACTGGGATACACATCATTTCTTCTGTAAATGGCCTAGTGCATGGTAACATTTATCATCAGCAATAATTTTTGCTTTTATCTCTGCTTCAGCCTCTTTGCATTTGTTACCAAGGAACTTAGGTACTTAAAAATTTCTACATTTGCATATTTCTGTCCGTTTATTTCAGTTCCTTCTGCTACATCATTATTTTTCTTTCTGTTAATCTGGTATATGATACTGGATGCACTTACGGTCAAACTAATCTGTGATGCTGTGTCATATCTTCTGCTGTTTCTGCAATGTATCTGACTGCAAGTCCCAAAACTACCCCATCATCTGCGTATGTGAGGCATTGCCTTTTGTATTGAATTATGTTCCCCCTGGGTTTGTTTTCACATTTCATATAACCTCCATACACAGATTGAATAAGAGTGTGAATAATGCATCACCTTGCCTCAAAACTAGGTAACATATTTCCTTGGATTTTCACCTTATTGTTTGTCTTTTCCATTTTCATCTAACAAACTTACTTTGTATTCCAAATTTTTCATAATTCATCAACTGAGTTCTATTAGTACTAGCATGTGTTTGTTTATAAAGTATGTATAACTCATGAGTATCCACATTATATTCATAGGATTTCTCTCAGATTATTCTCAGGCTGAAAATGTGATATGCTATGAATAGAACTCTATGAAAGCCACATCGACATTCGCCCAGTATATCTTCACATAAGGTTCTAGATATTGACCTACTACCTGGGTAAAAATTTTAAAGTCAAATTCAGGAGTGAAATTCCTCAGCAGTTATTACATTCCATCTTGTTTCCCTTTTTATGTATTGGACATATGATGGCAATATTCCACTCCTCAGGCCTTTTATTCTTCCTTCCACACACTCTCCATCAGTGTATGGATTTTTCTGCACAGCATCCTGCCTCCACCTTTAATTAACTCTCCTGTTGTTGAGTCTTCACTTGGTGCCTTGTAATTCTTCAACTTTCCTCTGATGCTGAGAATTCTTGTACAAAGGGATCTCTAATGTCATGCTGTGGTCCAAAATAGACCTTTTCTTCTCGTATAATTCCCTTATAGAGAGGATTAAGCACTTCCTTGAAGTAATCTGCCCATATTTCAAGTATACCTTTCTCATGTTCTATGACTCCATGCTTATTTTTTACAAAAATATTTTCTTAGTTGAAAACCCAAACTTCATGCATTCCTTCGTCAAATCTGTACGAGTCATGATGTTAGAACCTTTCTTCTAACTGCTCTAATTTGTGCTCTTCATATTGCTTCTTTTTACTCTTACAGATTAATTCTGCTTCTTTTCTTCCATTCTAGTAGGCGTGTGTATGAGTTGTAGTTTCTCTTTGCAACATTTTCATGTGGGCAACAAAGGTAAACATATTCTGTGTAGGTATTTTCCTGAAAATTGAAGAGTGTGAAGTGGGGAAGAGGGGTTTTCTTACATATGCAGGTATATTGGGGAAAATTGGGTATGTTAGAAGGTGGGTGGTGTCTAACATATGGGTAGATATTTACCAGTGTTTACAAATATGTGAGGAACTTGGAGGCCATAGTTTATATTTTAGATACCTCAGTATACAAGTATGTCCAGTAGACTACATGCTTTGCGTTCCCAGAAGATGGTTACCTTCACAGGATCCATCGTGAGAATTTCAGATCTTGGAAGAATAATCTGTATACTTTTGTTACACTTGCAAATATTATTTATTTTATTTAATTAGTGACAAAAAAAAGTTTACTGACTATGACTTCAAGACACTGTTCTCATATACCTTCTATGTATGTATATGTAATTATATGAATACATAAAAACATAAACGTGCATGAAAACCTACCTGCATTGAGTTCTGACTCCTATATCTAGAACCTACTGTTTGCAATTGTACTTTTTGTTTTTGTATTTTGTACTAGCTGCTGATGGCCTATTCTGGCCAAATCAAGTTGTCATAAAAATGTATTGACAATAAAAAATTATTATAATTCATGTACTTTCACAATAGGATGTACGAAGTACATGTAACCTTTATCAGTGTTTCACTTAAAAGTTTTTAATTACTTTCATTATATATGCTTACTTGTACATTTAAAGCCTTGCGGAAAACCGGTTTTTTACTTGTGCCGTAGATTCATCAGGTGTGGGATCTGTCGCTGTTCGTCAGCAATAATGGTACCGAAAGACCGTACCAGATGGCACTCTTAAAATGTGCGTGTTTACGTGATTCTCTTCTCATCTATCATTGCCATGGGTTGTAAGATGGCACCTTGACTGTGGTTTGTTCTGCCACCTATAGCAGACTGCATAACTATATGTAGAAATACTGCAGATGCAGAGAAGCGCGTGGTTATTAACGCCATCTTTGCGGAAGAGAGTGCGTTAGAACTACTGTCGTATTCGAAACACGTACCAACTAGATGGGTTACAGGGTTGTGTAACGTAAGTATTCTTAAAGCACATTATGTAAAAGAGACAAATAAAAATAATATAGTGGTCTAAAACTGGTGCATCCAGATCTCTTGTTGAGTGTAAGACCTCAATCGCTTTCAAGATGTGTTCGCAGATGTCACTCGTGTCCTATACTTTTCACTGAAGTTGCCACGGCCCGATGTTTGTTTCCGTTCTACTATGCCATGCACTTACGTAAATGTCGACAAGGGCGTTTTGTATGTTTCCGCGCATGAGCAATATGTAGACTTGTTACGTCACCGCCGCACCGAAAGGTGCACGGATTGCATCCAATCACAGCCGATGTTTTGGTCATCTATCAACATGGCAGCGCGCGCAGCGTGTAAGTGCGCTCGTAGTCCCTCCTCTGCCCCCTGCCTATCAAGCTGGCGTTGTCGCACTCCGCTAAGACCAGAAACCTTCAGTATCGTGTTGGTAGTGTGTACGATCGTGCGATTAGACAGGGGGAGGCGCTGTTCCTAACCGGGTTCACTATTCTCCTTTAGTTTTAGTCGTAGTTTTGAAGTAAACGATCAAAATACAGTTCATAATGGAGTCTCAAACCCAGGAGAGTGTGGCTGGAGGCTCACCGGCGGAAGTACCTAACGATCCAGGGTACGTTGTCATTTTTTAGGTTTTGTGTGTCTTTGTATCTCTTCTGTGTACGATTATTTTTGGTGAATTACGTGTCTATTTATGTGCGTGTTTAAGTTTTCTGCGTCGTCTAATGTGAATAACGGCAATGGATGTGATGTGACTGTGCATTTTGGACTATGGACGGTAAGCAAGGTGCCGGCTGGTTGCGAGCCTCTTTGTGTAGGCCGGCCCGGAGTGAGCGGGGGTGGCGGTAGCTTCATCCCTAAAAAAGTCATGGCCATTGCCAGACGTTTCGTGTATATTCTCAACCCTGTTAATCGTGTTTGTCTGGGTGAACTCAATAATTATTTCTGCACAATATTCTCAGTGTTGCAGTGTACTAAAATACAAAAACAATGCTTGTGTATGAACCTGTAACACAGGTGACAACCGAGTCCTGAATCTAGAGGAATTTTATTGCTGTTAACGAATCAGATTTCATTTGTTTACCGTACACCACGTTTGAAGTGTTATTATTAATTGCCTGTCTGTGAATGGTGTGCTACATGGGATAAAACGTGTGATCACATATCTTGTTTAATTGCTATCTGAATTATCTCTGTGGTAATGGCGTGTGATACGGTTATAATTGTATCCAGACTTTAAAAAAGTCCCAGTTCTACCCCTAGTTTTCAGCGTATCCCGATTAATTCTTAAAGAGGTATTGGTGACTAAAATTACATATCAGACTGTTTGCTGAAATCGATCAATTACAAACGTACACACGCAGGCTAATGGAAATAATTTATTTTGTTTGCCTTCCTGAAGGTCTGTATCGTGAAACAGTAGCCACTAATGGACGCCGTGTTGACTTGTGCTTCTATCCATATCTGAAAACAGCGCCGCATAACATACACAGTATTATGGACTTTGAGTCTAGATATTTCACATAATCCAATGTTCATACTTCATACTCGAAGTGTCTTTGTGAATTGAATCCATGCGTTGTGTGTATAACTGCATTCTTTTACTGTCGCACCGTAGATGGTTTAAAATTGTTGTAGTGCGTAATATGGTGAGGGTGTGAGCACTTGAAAATAACTTCATAAAAATTTAACATGTTGAAGGAAAGGTATATGTACCGAATTGGTGGTGATGTGGAAAAGGTTGTTACATTTTGTTTTCTCTGTAGTACAGGCCGTCGCAAAGTGTGAAAGTGGTCGGGCCATTTTCCTCCCACCCGTGCAAAGGGAGGGGGAAAAATTACTGTGCTGAAATGCACAACACGGAATGTTATATTTGGTAAACGTAATGTGCTTTAAGAAGAAAACGGTTCTGTTTTTTAATCATCCACTACTTGGTTTATGTAAACGAAACAAAAAATTTGCCCTCACAGTGTCATTGGGGTTGTATGATTCCCTGAATAGAGGTCATCATGTCCCTCTTCAGCATCAACTGATCGTTTTTTAAAACCAGACGCATTGTATTTAGTGTACTTAGACGAATTTCAGGCATCAGAGGATTAAACGCCATTGCGATTGTTTGGGGCGTTACCTAATTTCATATTTTGAGGTTATTCATAACACTGAATGACAATTCCTGGGTGTGCTTTTCTGCGTGAGATCACCGTGTTTCTTGATGTATTTAATGACGTGGTTTCAAATTTTTGTGTTGCTTGTAATTTCAAGTCGCATTCATTATCATTAGGAATTTTGGAAGTAGAGGCTGTCGCATAAGAAACCCCGTGAAGAATGTGGTTGGGATGGCCTGTCTTTCTATGAATGGTTACATTTCTGGGGTTCAGAAAGGACGAACCCGAATTCTGTGTTAGGTTAATTGAGTTATGAGTTCCACAGTGCGGTTGAATGGGGTCTGGGGAGGAGGACTCGTGTTGTGGTTCTCGGTAGGCGCAATCACAAGAGATTGTCTAACGGCGCTTGTGTCCTGTCCACACGGAACGGTTTTGCTCTGACTGAACGAGTTTTGACGACAGTAGTCCATATTCACAGCACTTGCAGAATGTTCTATATTTGTAAGTTATACTGGTGGATTAGTGTTGTCAAGAGATAAAAATAAAAATTCTAGTATCATTTGGTTTTGCTAAAGTTTTGGCATATTTGGTTATCCGTTATAAAGGATTATCGGGCAGCGTCATTAGGAGACGTACGAATGGAAATGAAAATGCCTACCACTACTACGTCTTTTATCGCTAAAATTATCTTTGGTGAAGATGTGTTTGTATACTGCTTTCAGTAAACGATAAAGCAAAGTAGGTTCAGAATTCCATCAGTTTATGAGTGTTTGTCGTTGAGATCATGTAATATTTTTGCGAAAGTGCCTATTTCCATTATACTTTAAAAAGTCGTACGGAATATAGTTAGCATAGTAGATTGTTTGAAGTTTCTTGTAACGGGTTGTATTGTTTTTCAGTATGAATCCATTCATTTTCTTATGTGTTCTTCATTACCTTATTCGCAAGGTCCTTAATGATTCCCCAGATGTTGTAAACCCCTTAATTTTGTCATTTTTACCTCTGTGCGTTTGTGCTTGAAGAGAGTTTCTTTTTTATTGGATGAAATAGTTTAATGTTTCGTTTCAGTGTGCTGGATGGTGTTCATGAAAGGCATAACTACTTTTATTTCTAAATCAAGCACGAATTAATATATGTGTGGACATATAAATTAATTTTTCAGTTTTGATATTCGCGTCAGACAGTGGTAGGCAGACTTAGAAAAATATAGTAGCCGCTTCAAAATTCTGGGCGCCAGAAGTGTGACATGCAGCAAGTTCCATACTGAGGGCCCACAAATATTAGACGCCATGCTGCAAAATTCAGTTGCTCGTGCGACTTGGCGCCCAGCAATGATACACTCTTTGTACAAGATGTCCCTTGGTTGTAGGAATGACATGACCTGCAAACCAAGTGGTAAGGGAAATGTCTGGACCCAATTCACCTGAATTTCGTTCTGTAAGAAGTTTTGGGTATCAACGTGGCAGAACTGTGGTTTGTATAGTTAACATTTCTTGCTAGGAATACAAATTTGACTACGAAATCGACATGTAATTTTGATTAACTTGGACTTTGAATCAAGAAATAGAAGCAGAATTCTGGCGAGGAAACTCACTTGGAAGAGAGAAAAAGAACATGATTATAACAGGATAACATGTTGAGCGTACCCAGCATGTAGTCCTTTCTTTGGTCAGCCTCCAATCTTTTACAGCAGCCGGGATATTTCAGTGCGTGTTGTGACGATGCTACGGATTGGACGATCGAGGACACGGTGTTCGGTTTCTGGAAGGGGCGAGAGGTTTTTATGCGCGTTTGCATGGTCGCTAAGAGCCCCCATTATCTTTATCATGTCCGTCCATCTGTTTGTCCCTCTTTCTGTATGTATCAGCACGGCTGACAATGAAAGGATTTCCTTGAAATTTGATACTGGAACCTCTCATGAAAATCTGTCGAGAAATTCCAAATTTGGTTGAAATCGGGCCCTTTATATGAAGGCGTAAGTGCGCCGTATTGTTGCCGGCGACATTAAGTCGCTATAAAAGCACCCTTTTCTTGTGAAATAGTGTGGGGCTGTTAGGGTAGCCGAGTAGGTGTAAATATTAGGCGAACGCGCCACAGTATTACGTTATACGCACATGGCATATCTTGTTCTCTTCTCCACAGCTCTCAGACCGTCTCTGGGTCCAACATAGCTTCCTTTGCACAGCTACCGGGGACTTTTCCCCCTAATGTAAAGCGACCTGTGCGTGACGTATACCTCTTACGTATTTTAAGTTTTCTGTAAGTCATACTGCACTTTTTTGCTGGATGGCTGAGAGGGAAGAGCGGTGTGTATGGGTTCAGCATTTTATTTTAATATCTAGGATGATGAACTTGATAATCTGGCAGAAATTAGCTGCTAGCAATGCTGATAACTGTATTTAGAATGTATAAATTTTGTAGTCGTTAACGTGTTTCTACATAGTGTACCTTTAAAGAAGGGTTGCACAAATCCTGGGCTAAATTTTTTACGGTGGCGCGTATAGTTTGTGGGCCCTCATTATGGAACGTACTTTATTTCATACCTTTGGCGTCTAGAATTTTGGTGTGGCTTCTAGATTTTGAAAATTTTGTGTATTTCTGGTTTGAAGCGCTGTTTTAATCAGGCTTGCCACATGCTTTAACATGAAAAATCTGAATTTTTTTTACGTACAGTGTATTTATGTTTTGTTTGACCCTTAAAACAATGGCCATTATTTTTCCAAATAATGGTAATCCGTTGGTTTTTGTAAGTTGCAGGTAGTTTGTTTTCTCTGTGGCAAGAGTTGAAATTCTAATTTTGTATGCAACATTTCAGGCTTCAGGGGGTTAAATTAGTTTTGTTTATAGCAGAACAGTCAAATTTAAATCCTATGCTAGTAGTTGTATATTATCACGGTTGAAAACGCGTAGGTTTGTTGGGCTGGAAATTTTATTTTGGGTCTATTCGACAAAATCGTAATTCATTGTGGAAGAAGTAAATAGATTGGGATGATTGTTGTTCCCGAACAGTGTTTGGCGGATCTTTTTTAGGTACGCGTGAGGTTTCACTGGATTCGTGAGAGAAATGTGCATATAAATACAGAGGAGTGTAACAAAATGAAGTATCAAACACTTGGATGTCATGAACTTTATTCTGACATCGCAATGTATATGGCGTATGGGTAGCAGAAGGTACACATTAGACCTCCACCCATTCGCCACTGACATTTAAGCATTTGTCCCACCGTGGCACAGTGGTGTTTATCCTGACGTAGAAGAAATTTATGTCACGTGTCTGTAACCAGTAATTGGCGGCTTGCTTCGTATCGGTGTCTGTAGCAAATTGCGGGAATCACTTGGTGCGAGATCGGTACTGTACGGAGAGTGATTTGTTACATCCCAGCCGTAGCGTCGTGACACGTCACAATTACTGTTGACAATGTGGAGCCTAGTGATTTTTTTTTCGGTTCTCTTAAGAGGCACCTGACTGGTAAGCGATAGGCAACAGATGCCGACGTGAAGTAATCTGTCACCCGTCGGCTACGAACACATATTTGTGCCACGGTCGTGGAAATGCTTCATTGTAAGCGGTGACTGCGTGGTGGTCTGGTGTATACCAGTACTGCCCTTGTGCCATGTGCATGTCGCAGTAAAAGGTCTTAGCACCAGAGTATTTGCTAACTTATTATTGGAAACTTCTTATAGTTTTGTGCCAGTGTTATTTTAAAGGTAAGTTCACAAAAGCTGCATGTATTGGGGTTCAGTAAACTTACTCGTCTGTTTGTCCGTGACATATGAAAACTCAAGGCCGACGTCAGGAAATTTTTTTGAATTTATTAGTTAATTTTTTTCTCCTGCCCTTTTCTTTCCCTTCAGACGCCAAACAGTCGGTTTAGATATTCCATGTATAGACTTCTTACGTGTTATGTAATTGTAAGTGGACTCGTGCAGAGAAATTACATTAGTATGGTTAGACACGGTGTGTGAGCAAATGTCTCGCGAGTAGAAGTTTTATTCCACTGGTGAACTGAGTCAACATTTGTTGACACCTGATTATATGCGTGTTGCCGACATGTTTACGTGTACTATGGAGTGTTTTTTTGTTGTCTCTTCCGGTTGCATAGTCCAGATGTTCAGGTATGCCAGCTTTTGCATATTTCATTCTGGCAGGTTTCTTTTATTTCCTTTTTTTTTCCCCCGCTGTGCTGACTGGTTATTAGTTTCTGAAATTTGGAAGGATAATAGTGCCTTTATCTTCAGAGCAAAATACTAAAAAGAAACTTTTTAAACTGTACGCACCTTCGAAACGCCGGTAACTACTTACCAAACGCCATGATGTAATATTCCCGGACACCGGCCTCTTCAGCAGCACCGCTCAGAGCACCTCGGGTATTGCCTACAGGAGCTTTCGTCTCTTTCGCGATTTCTGAATATCGTATAGCAATAAGCGAGGTGTAGTGAGCGTCTGGTACAGTTGAGAGCGAGGTACTTTAGGTTGTGGTACATACGTACAGTGTGCCGAGTAGCTCAGTCGGTATAGCGACTGGCTACGGGCTGGACGGTCCGGGGATCGAATCTCGGTGGGGGGCGAGATTTTCCGCACCTGTCCAGGCCGGCCGTGGGGCCCACCCAGCCTCTTGTACAATGGGTACCGGGTCTTTCCCGGGGGTAAAGAGCGGCAGGGGAGTGACGCTGGCTTCTCACCCCCTTCTAGTGCCGTGGTCAAGAAAGAGTAACGCTATACCTCTACTCCCCCTATGGGCCGTACTATCTGTACGGAGCCCCCAGTGCCTGTACAAGGGTGCGCTTTACCTTTACCTTACATATATAGAGTGGGATTTTTAAAGGACTGGATCTGTGCGTGTATGAATGACTGATTCTTGGTTTACTTAACATTTTTTTTGACAGCATGTATTGTGCAGTGTTGGCTGTTTGATTGCTGAATTTGAAAGAAGGTTGAATGAAGCGGTCGTGCCATACCTTAAGGTACTATCGCTGCTTGGAACGATAAATTTTCGAAGCTTTAAATTGAATCAAAATCTTTGTCTGTCCCCTTTGTAAATATTTAATAATTGTTCTAAAGTGAGCAAAATTGTGGGAGAGCACTTCTTTATACTGACCCCAATTTTAAAGCAAACGCAGCGGTTTCTGAAACTCAGTACCTTCCGACGCGATGCTTAATATATTAATATGGGACCTTCCCAATTTTTTATTATCATACACGGTACCAAGAAATGGTTGTAAACGTCGAGGCTCTTTGCGAACCATTATTGCTGTGGAAAAGGAATTATTATTACATATTCTGAGTGTGTATGTTTAGCCTTAGGTGCCCACGCAATTCGCGTGCGCCGTATTACGTTGTAATCTGTGGCCTGCCCCGCTCTGCCATATTTTTCCACGTTATCTCATAAACGGCACGAGTTTTCGAAAACAGTTATTGAACATAAAATGTGTGTTTTGATTTTTTCTACAACTTTTGTCTGGAATATTTCACATTCTAAGAATTATTCAGCTAGATATTGTCATAAATGCGCATAGGTCGTCGTGTAAAGTACCCGTTATTCCTGTCGGATTTTAATGGAACTAGAATTATCGAGACAGATTTTTTAAAAATACTCATATATCAAATTTCTTGAAAATCCGCCCAGTGGGAGCCGAGTTCCATAGCGACGGTCATACAGACAGACATGACGAAGCTTATAGTCGCTTTTCGCAAATTTTTCGAACGCGCCTAAAAATCTAGATTTTCCTGGGGGCGAAAATGATGTTTACATTTTTAATTTATTGTCCCTGCATTCGGGTGTGAGAAGGCCGAGTGGGGTAAATTCCAGATCCCATTTATCCTTACCTTTAACACTTGTGGACATCATTTTTAGTTCGGGATATCGTGGCCGATTAAATTATTAACACAATTTTATTCTGTTTTGGTGTAGAGTGCGGTTTCAATCAGTAATAGTACTTGATAACTGTTGTTTTCATGATTAGTACAAGTGTAACAAGGTTCCCTGCATTATTCGGCCTGTGTTTACCAGTGATCGTACTCCCTGAACTGTAAAAATCTCCAATTAAGCCCACTCGTTTTGGGGTTCTGTGTGTATCCTGTAAGTCTGTCTACAATTGGGTCCGCGTAAGCAAGAGCAACTTGACGTTTTATTTCGCCACGAACCCCTACTTCTCTTCACTTCCTTCATAGCCCGTAGTGGTCACAGAAGAGGTCAAGACGGTCTGCGGTATGAGAGTAATTGCCGACCTTTGACCTAGATAACGTACTTGAGAATAGTAGACACTGCGTCAGTGTTTTGTAATGGCGGAATACACTTAACATAGTAATGAGTCTTCCAGTTCCAGCGACATTTCTTTAGGTTAGAACCACTGCAACATATACAGGACACTTCTCTGTCCAGGCATGTAGATACACCCTTTCCTGTACATTATTGGAACGAAGTGCATCAGGGGTGGACAGATTTTTTAGAAATCTGGAAGCAACCCTAAAAATTCTAGGTACCAGCAGGGTGAAATTTAGTGAGTTCGATGCTGAGGACCTACAAATGTTGGTCGCCACCGTACAAAATTTAGTCGCTCAGACGACCTGGCGTCCGAGATTTCTGTCCTTGTGGCATACATTTAATGGATAATGATAAGATCATGTCCCTCGCGGTCTTCAGACAGGGGAGTGGATGACCATTCTGCTTCTTCGGATTCAAATCCTGCTCCGAGATCGGTTGTCATGACTGGGGATTTTCGCGGGTTTCTTCAGTCGTTCCAGGTAATTGCCGGCATGATGCCTGATATGAAGCCACGGCCTTTACCTTCCGCACCCTTTCCACTTCACTATTCACTAATCCTCCATGTGACGCAATAGGTCATGTATTCTGCGTTGTTCGCAGAGAAGTAGGCGTCCCGCTGTATTCGCAGAACTTCTTGAATAAATAAATGATCGAGTGACACACAGCTATGCTATAAGAACATGGAATTGACCGATGTTTGTTCGAATCTTGTACTTACAAAATGGGACCTGATATTTGATACGGCATAAGTAGATTATCAGTTATCTTTCTACGAATTAGTGACAACATAGGCAACTGTAGACCGAAGAGAATCCCAAACCGGAAATCGATTAATGCAAGGAGTAGCCGTGCTGCCATCTTGCATAAAAACGCGAATACAAGTCCTTTGTTTTGTAAATGTTGGAAAAAAAACTGATTGGTACGAAATTTAAAAATAGTTCCAGCCCACAAACAAATTGTAACAAGCCCGAGATGAAAATACCTCGGAATTGGGGGGGGGGGGGCCCCCAAACCCCCAAATATAAAACACTGCTTTTTTTTTTTAATAACCTAAATTTTTATTTTTTTTTTTTTTTTTTTTTTTAATTTAAAAAAATTTAATCTCCCCCCCCTCTTCTCCCCATTTTAATTTTTTTTTTTTTTTTTTTTTTTTTTTTTATATTATATTC
>Ga0131853_10009823_pt1 | contig 17505 bp, 8 predicted proteins | sample TergutLab28metaG_FD_92764 | JGI IMG/M metagenome (GOLD analysis project Ga0131853, IMG submission 92764) | Labiotermes labralis P1 segment gut microbial communities from Petit-Saut dam, French Guiana - Lab288 P1 (version 2) (version 2) | ecosystem: Host-associated > Arthropoda: Insects >... | reverse complement strand
CCTCCATTCCCCCGTTACCTCGTCCCTCCTAGTTCCAAATATTCTCCTCAACACCATGTTCTCAAACACCCTCAGCTTCCTTTCCTCCCGCAATGTCAACGACCAAGTTTCACACCCATACAATTATTATTTATAGTGATTTTGATACCTGCTCATTCCATTGCTAATTGTCTAATTTTACTCTTATTTCCTTGTTTATGTTAAAGTGTACTTCAGAATGCACTCTAACATATCTTTTTATGTATTGTTCTTTTGCCAATATTTGGCGTACTGATATTACGTGTTCGACTACCTAATCAAATTGTTGATGTAATCTCCTTTTGCTATCAGTTTCTGTTTGTAATATTTTGGTGCATTATATTTTGTCTTCAGCGTCTGCTCTTCTATTGCTATTATTATACTTTCATTTTCTGCTTTCGTATCTCCCCTCGACAACAATAGCAACGTTTCCTCTTCACTAACAAGTTGTTTATCCACGCTTCTAATGTGCTGACCAACCATCAATTTGCTTTCCCTTTTTTTGAGGACTCCTCAGATTCTGCTTTTGTGTATTGAATGTCCCGTTTTTGTGTGTGCTACTGTTTTCATTTGATTGGTTCAAGTCATCTGCTACATCTGGCGCTCTTTAGTTGTTGAATTTGTATTTGTTGTTTATTATTATTGTTATTATTAAGGCAAGCTTGTCCCTATGTAGAACTTCAAATTCAGCCACAAACCTCCTTAACCTCGGAACTAGACAGAGGTCAGTGGTTAGCTTCACGCCTCCACCGCTTCACGGCTGAGAAAATAAAACACTCGATGCCTCGATGCACATTAAAGAAGGCTAGATCTGCTCTAGAGTCGGTCTGGATAATCTGGAGAGAGAGAAATCTCCTATGGCAGCCCGGAATAGAACAACAGTTCCCAGGTCGTCAGCCTGCAGACAGGTTGTTCATCAAGTATACTATCCTGTAACGATGATGGTGATTATTATATCATCATGATTACCACTAGTCAAAAACTATAAAGGTCATGTCATTATTCCGAAGTATTTTTTATTGGCGTAAGAAATACATATTGCCAGTATAAATGCGCGGTTGTGTAGCTTGTCTTTTACTTCACAAGAACACGAATTAGCTATTAGAATTTGAAAATAAAACGCTGGACACAAGAAAGTCCTCTTTCTCTAGGATGCATTTCAATATTATTTACCATGTAAGTCAATGTTACCCAAAGTGGTTACTTCCTTTTCAGATTTTCACACAAATTGTGTATGTATGTATCACTTCCCACATGTGTGCCGTGTGTTCCTATTTTCAGTATACCCCGCAAAACTCCAAAAAATTTTGACGATTTTCATAAATTGTGAAGACTGTAAGCTTCCAGAATAAGACGACGTGTGCCGTGGCAGAAATTTGCTTAAGTTTGCAAGAACGTTTTGTCTTATCGTTCAAACCAGAAGATAGACATCGTCGTGCCGTTTGCTGGCATTATTAGGAGCTCACCATATTCTCCACGTTAGCAGGATAAGGGTTAAACGAAAAAAAAGTAAACGTGTAAGTAATAATATTACCTAATTCTATGTGGACATCACCCACAAACTCTGCGTGTGGGACGGTCCTAAATCCTTTGAAATTCAAAACCTTGTTTCAGTAATCAATAGCAATTTTAATACGCACATGAATATTTGAACATTTCCATGTATTTGAAACATTAGCGATTCATCTCTGAGTGTAAATTATGCCAAGCGACCTCACAATTATATTAGCTATATAACCATGTGTAAATCACACATAGCAGGGAGCATCGGGAGAGGGCAGAACCATAGAAACGCGTGGTCAAGCCACGTATATAGTAATGGACTTTAGAGTAACCCAATAACATTGAGTAGTTCCGTTCGAGCTGCAACAGAAACAAACCAGCCTTAAGCACTAATAGAGTTCCGACAGCAACAGCCGTTTAAAGGTGTTAAGAAACGCGCACCGTTTTTACTTTCTTTTGTCAAATATTAGTACGGTGTTCGATTCCAGTAGAATGTCCCCTGTGTGCACGTGCATCGCTTCAATTCGTAAGGACGTGCGTATTGTCAGGCGCTTTCGCAAAATTGCAAAAAGAAAATATTAGGTTTTCATGACTGTCTTCTGTCTGTCCGTCCATCCGTCCGTCTGTCTGTCTGTGTATATACGTCCGTCCGTCTGTCCGCATAGAAGAATTCGGCTCCCAATGGAAGAATTTTCAAGAAATTAGATACTTGGTAAGTTTTCGAAAATCTGTCAAAAATCAAGTTTTGTGAAAATCTGTCAAGAATAAAGAGTATTTCACATGAAGATCAATATACATTTATGATAATATCTGGCTTAATTCTTCTTAGAATGAGAAATGTTTCCGATAAAAACTGTAGAGAAAGTCAAAAATCAAAACACACATTTTATGTTCAGTGAGGTTTTTTTTTTCGAATGTGGTGGCAATTATTAGATAATGTGGAAAAGTACCGCAAAGATGGACAAGCTACAGATGATATTGTGGCGCATACGCATGGCATGCTGGATACCCAAGGCTACAGACACACTCTCGGTTTATGTGACTATATGAACAAGCAACAATCGTTGCAGGTGCGCATCTCATTGTCACGTTATACGTAAATTGCCTGTCTTGTCTTCTTGTTGGAACCTTTGTTTGTTCTTTCAGATTTGTTCAACTGGGTTATATTATCACTGTGATCAAACTGGCACATAGAGATATTTAACTTACTTACTTACTCACTTACTTCATGGTGCAGAGTCCTCCTTGGGAAGCTAACTGGTTTGCAGCTAGTCAAGAAATTCCCCGCATTTCACGAAACCCGAAGGTTCATTACCGCACTCACAAGCGTCCGCCACCTGTCTCTATCCTGTACCAACCCAATCCAGTCCATATACCCACATGCCACGTCCTGGAGATCCATCCTAATATTATCCACCCATCTACGCGTAGGTCTCCCCAGTGGTCTCTTTCACTTCGGTTTCCCCACCAAGATCCTATACACTCCTCTCTCCTCACCCATACGCGCTACATGCCCAGCCCGTCTCATTTAGAGATATTTATCTTTTAACGTAATTGTACAGCGCCTAGGTTCTAGTCCTCGGACTTGCCTCCGTTCAGCCATATTATACGTTACCTAAAAAAATGATTAGGTCTACGTACCGAAATATAACTGACTTTCGGATTAAAGTCCTTCATGATAACCTAACAGTTCCTCTCATATTGGACATATTCGAGATCTATTTTCATAATCCCAGGTCTTCCGAACGGTTTCTTATCCCTATGTTTCCAACTAATCTTTCTTTGCCTTCCTCGTCTCTCCCATACACGCCACATAACTAAGTAACTAATTCTTGGAAGCAGATTTCTTCCTGAGAGGCTAACAGGTCCTCACTTCCCCGCATTTACTCGTATTATTTATAATCACAATGATAAGATCCGACAACCCGTCCCTGTTCCGAACCAGATCAATCCAATCCGTGCCCCAGCCCACTTCTTGAAGACATACCATACTCTCTTTTACACTTAGGTCTTCCAAGTGGTTTTCCCCTCAGGTCTCCGCACCAAAACCCTGTATGCACCTCTCCTCTCCTGCCCATCTCATTCTTCTTGATTTGATCACTCTAATATATGCTGAGGAGTACAGATCATAAAGTTCCTCGTTATGCAGTCTTCTGTACTCCCTTTTACCTCGTACCTCTTAGAGCGAAATATCCTCTTCAGCTCCCTATTCTCGGACAATATCAGCCTTGTTCCCCCCTGAGTTTGAGCGACTAAGTTTCGCACACATACAAAACAACAGACAAACTGTAGTTCTGTTTATTTTAATTTTCATATTTTTGGATAGCAAAGTGAAAAAAAAGATTCTGCACAGAATGATAGCCAGCATTCCGTGGTTTCAACCGGCTCTTAATTTCTCCATGAATTGAATTTTGATTTGATAGGGGTTTTCCACAAACCACATGCCCCCCCCCCCCCCCAATCTCACGCTTTTGTATTTGATCATTTGCTAATGATGAAAGTCACAAAGCGCCTCATTCCACAATTTTCTGCATGCCTCTGTTATTTCCTGCCTCTTGAAACAAACCAATTTCCTGACCACCATACCCAGGAACACCCTCGCTGTGTCCTGTTAATGTGACAGGCGAAGGTTCAACTCACATACGAAAACAGGCAAAATTACATTTTGAATCACTTTCTACGTATGGAACCATTTGTTTCTGCAAATGGCAAGTGACGTATATCATAGAATGGGAAAAATAATTAGTGCTAATTACATGTAATTTACTTTCTATTCTTTAACTTATTTAAAATGACATGACAGCATGCCGTGTAATTTAAATATTGATGTATCGTAACACACTTTTACCTGAAATAATATAACAAGGAAAGCAAACAAGGAGTTCAGAATAGCTTTACGAATTTTTTAAAATGAGCATAGCCTGAATTGGGGCAGAAGTTTCCAAAAGAATAAGTGTTAAAACAGCAGACCGTCACTTGGTCGAGTAAAGAAAGAGAAGATGGAGTTATGAAAAGACGACGGAAAATTAAATGTGCTGAAATTCCCGGTTTATTGTTATGTGGAGAATATTGCGAAGATATTGTGTTTCAATCGTCTGCATATAATACATGCATATTTGCGTCATGCGGTGGGCCTGGACTCTCTGATTGGTTACGTTATGTAGGTACACCAGTTACGGATTATTCAGTGGAGCGTAATAATTCCGAAGTGTCTGCTATAATCATTTCACTTTGTGGTTCATCTATTGTTTGTTCCATACGAAGAAAATAAAGTATTTAATTAGACTACAACATTAACCTTGCGTATATTTTAATTGTAACAAAACGAATAAGGTTGATTTCATACGTAGAACTAGCACGCTCATGTGGCTAATAAATTCCAAAATATTAATGAACTTGTCCTAAGTGACCACAACTGGAACCCATCCGCAAATAAATCAGTCCACACTTTCACAAAAAAAAATGTCCTTGTATCAAATTAATATTTAGAAATCAAGTTTTCCTCATGACATGACTAAGCAGGTACAGATAGAATAAGTGGAGTTAAAGTTACACCCCTCTTCAACGCGGCATTGGAATGAGGTGGATAAAAGTAATATTGCGCTCCCTTTGTTTCTAGGTTTTGCAAGTGTTCTCTTCTATTGAAGTACAGTGGGGTATGCTAGAACGAACGTTATTGGTTCTAGAACCTCGTTCGTTATAGCATCTGTCCGTTCTAGCATACAGTGAAATATACGTAGTTAGGGGTAAACCGTTCCAGGCCCACAGCCTAGACCAAAGTTAACGTCCAACACAGCTATCTAAAGAGGAAAAATATAATACAAAATTAAAAATATAGGTGTAAAAATAATAAAAAATTTATTTATTTAACTTTTATACACTATACATGTAGATTTGTAAAACATAAACAATCTTTCCTTAGTGAAAAATATGAACAGACTTTCCCTAATAAAAAGCATAAACAATCTAACGCACATGAAAAGAAAAAGGAAGGCCCGACACGTTATGCGAAAGCGCGAGCTACGTCGGCCGATAGTATTCCTCCGCGTTCGTTGTAGCATCTGTGTTCGTTGTAGCTTCTTGATTTTATTGATAAGAACTGTCAGTTGTAGCATTCGTTCCTTGTAGCATCGTTCGTTGTAGCATACCCGGCTGTATTCTGAACAGTATACTGTATGTACTTACTCTCTTCCACATGCGTGCTGTAAGTACCGCCCTTCCTAGACTTAAACATCATAATTCCTGAAGATTATGTTGTTTTAGGATACAAGGCCCTAGTAAGTGTTCTAGTAAATGTGTGTCGAATTCGTCTGAAGACCCTGCAGATATTTATCCGATGTTTTTAATTTCCGATTTACCAGACTACACCACGCCAGAAGACTGTAGTTGTAATATTCACCGCCGTGATAATCTCGACTCTCACATTCCAGTCCGCAACAAAAAGAAAACGTAATTGGCAGAAAGAAAGTTTTTGGAAAAGCCAATTAAAAATACCCTAATAAACGGAACCCAGTTTTAATTTAGTTTCGGCGTATACAACTCCGATTTTTAAAGCTGGTATCTCAGCTAACTGAAGAAGTATCATTCTAAAGGTCTGTATTTAAATAATCTCTTTTTGTGTATTTTCAACTGCCTGATTTTGGCTTTTCCAGAAGCCGAAAAATGCAGCAAGCAATATAACTGATCAAAAATAAATTTGCGACTGGCAGTCCATGCTCCTTCCTGCTGTTCATATCTTAACTTTATGCATCCCGTTGTTTTGGAGATATAAGTAAAGAGGAAACTGACAGCCATCAAAACACAACTTTATACAATGACTCAATCAGCTACACGTTTCGACTCCTTAAGGTTAATCATCAGGCTGATATCCAAAACATATTAGGAAGTTTCGAAAAGGTAAAGTTAAAGTGATCCCTTTACAGGCCCAGTGTGGCCCAGAGGGTGGATAGAGGTATAGCTCTACTCATCCATGACAGCGGCACTAGAAGGGGGTGAGTAGTCAGCAGCACGCCCCGGCCGCACTTTACCTCCGAGAAAGACCCAGTACCCATTTTATAGGAGGCTGGGTGGGCCCCAGGGTCGGACTGGACGGGCAGAGGATCTCGTCTCTACCGGGATTCGATCCCGGACCGACCAGCCCGTAGTCAGTCGCTATACCGACTGAGCTACCGGGCACACATTAGAAAGTCTACACATCATATATGGAAGGGAGATGTCACTTTTACAGATTGTTACAAATCCGGCTTTTTGTACAACAAATATCAAGATTATAATTTGTAAATGTAACTGTTAAAAATTTAAAAATTAGCAGAAGTCGGTAGTGGAACACTGCGTGAAGTTCTACTGGTGGAAGTCATGGGGCGGTATCCTATGACAGTATGTAGTACGAGGGTGAGTCAAATAGAGACATTAAATATTATCTGGTAAATTACTGAACACAAAAGGGACACAATGATTTCATTTTTCTATGTAGTCTCCAATGCCACCTGTCTGCCACTCTTCAAACCATGAGGATCATTGTTGTCAGTTAAAAAGACAATCGAGCTATGTTTAGAATTTTTATCGCATTTCTAAGTTTTTCATTTGAACCTTCCTCATATATTAGAAATGGTGTGACAGCCTGTATGTTTGTATAAAACATATTGTCCTGTACTTATATAATGAACGAAGTGTTTCCATATTAAGATCTATATCACTACACAGAAATGTGTCCTTCATTTCACTGACTTCTTAACATTCATCACATTAGTATTTAGAGAGCCTTTATTGGAAGAAATAACTAAAAGTTATCGAGTATCTTCAGGAGGTCCAAATCGCAAATACCAAAGTCATAGGGGTTAAGATACTGTGCCACTTTACGCTCGTACAGAAAATGATCAAATTACATGTTTTTAGTAAGACCTGCCCCTATATTTCTAGACATTCAAAGTAGCTTGTTTTCTTAACAAAAAAAACAGTTTATTTCCATCGCATGTTAATGGTAACGAATGTACAACGTAAAAAAATGAGCATAAAAATTTACTTATATTTAGTCACATGTTGAAGGCCCCTCTCTGTGACCTGATAAAACTCAAACCGAAATTTTGTTTTCCTCAGGCATAAATGTTAACATGGCTACCGTATTTTCAAATAACTGTATGTTCGTCCTTTAATGTCAGAGTATAGATTCACTTTTATTAAAAAAACGTGTCACAAGTGTTTTTTTTGGTGAGTGTACCTTAAAATTTATTGTTTGGAAGTGCAAAGGTAAAGGTAAAGCAGTCCTGTTACAGACCCGGAGGTCCCAGAGGGTTCCAGGAAGTTTAGGTTCCCAGATTACATGACAACGGCACAGGATGGTGGTAGGTTGTCAGCTTTAGGCACCGGCCGCCTTTACCCCCAAGAAATACTCCTGGTACTCATTTCTGTTAGAGTCTGAATCGACCCAAGGGCCATAGTGCGATCGGAAGGATTTTGTGTCAATGAAAAATTGTCTGGAAATGTACATTAGATAAACATCTTATACAAAAACCCATTTCGTCTCGTCATTTTTTATAATGTAAAATGCAAAAGCTCTTCAGGGCCAGGGCTGTTGCTTTGTTTTGAAACCGCGCAAAACATGCAGCAATGTATACAGTATATGATCCACACCTCCAATTAATATAAAACTGCTGTATTTGCCGTTACTAACATGATAACCAACTAACTACCTAGACAGGAAGATTAGAGGCATTAGACTGTAACGTATCAAATACACATACTGCCCCATAAATCCGTACTCATAAAATGGCTGAAAAAGCCAAAATTTCGGAGCGTATGGAATATAAAACAGAACTAAAGAATCCTAATTATTTCAGTTTCACTTCAAATTCGTTTCACTTTAAGTGCATAGTAGTTACAAGAACGCACTGTACACAGGCAAGAATAAAGTCTCCTTCCAAGTCTGGAGATACAATGCTTTCATTCACTTTATTACACGCTTCGGAATGTTGCGATCTACATAAACAACAATATAAATTCATTGAAGCAACTGAAATGAGATTCTTACGGGACATCGCAAGCCATAGAGAGAACTAGCGGTAAAAACAAAGACGAGACACTTGGAGGGGTTTTAGAAGTAGGCGGCAGTGTGGCTGTTGTTTCCAATCTTGTGGGATATGAAGCCACGTTGTTGGGTAATTGGTTCCCGACCTTCCGAGACAAAGTGTTTATCTTATCCTTGGGGGTCTGTATGAACAAGAAGGAAATTCTTCGTAAATTTTCTTTCCTTACAGATTTTTGTCTTTTTTTTAGGCTCGGAAATGAAACCATTACGTTGTCTCGACGGATTGATTATCCAGTGACATGACTCCATACACGAGAGAAACTTCAACACGATTAAAGGTAGGTAGATTTTTACAAGCCAGGATGCTTTTAGTCAGTAAAGTGAAAGGGAACCGATTTAGTAACACGTTCAGGCAGTTGTAAGTTTATCGAGCCCCCTTTCCAAAACTTTCTGTACAATTAGTTAGGCCAGAAACAAATAACAGGATACAATAGAGTCAATTCTCCTAGAACGAGTTTAGTTCGTGTTGAGACCTCCCATTGTAGACAATCACGTAATAAAAAAAGTGAGATCAGAAAAAAAATTGGTCCGTTATCCAAAACGTACATTCTCACATTGCCCGCGCTGAAATCGCATAATCCCCAACGCCCACATGCGAAAGTTTGCCTCATACAAACACCGTTCACCCATTTCGCAACACGCGCAATAGGAGAACTGACTGTACTGTAGTAACACTCTTCATGACTCTATGTTCATGAATTAAAATATTTAACAGGGATAAGAAATCAACTGAAAGTACACTTCAACTAGAAATATGGGGCTACTGTCTGCCTTGTCTAAAGACAGTAACATAACAGTTGAAATAATGCAAAGAGCTTAGTGTCCGGCTTGGGAAATAAATTCCTAACTCCATGGAGCAGAGTACTTCTTGGTTAGTCAATAGGTTCTCAGCTAGTCAATAAATTCCCTGCGTTTCGTGGAACCCGAAGGCTCACTATCGCTTTCACAAGAGCCCGACACCCTTACCTATTCTAAGCCAGATCAATCAAGTCCATGCCCCCAACCCACTTCCTGATAATCCATTTTAATATTATCCTCACATCTACGTCTGGGTTTTCCAAGTGTTTTTTTCCATAGAAGAACTATAATAGTGCCTCCTTTGTCCAACCTAACCTACCGCACATACTAAATCCAATTTATACCTCGCTAAATCCCCAACCACTGTCGTGACACTGACGTACACAGGATCCTCCAATTCCGCGTGCCAAATCTCACGTACCTTTTCCATTGTTTAGGTTGTGCCAAGGTGTCAGTCCAGGCCCCAAGACAACTGTCACAATTTCGTAACGTGACAAATTTTTGTTACTTGGAAAAGAATGTAAAAGTGCATGTAAATATTTGATTCGAAGTGCTCACAACAGTGCTAAGAAGAGTCATTTAATTAGCACACCAACTAATGCATATACATAAAATTTTTTACATTAAAACATTAAAAATCGCTCCAACATGTTTCGATCCTAAGAACATCTTCAGGGAGCTACACTGTTCCTTGTTAAAGTCACATTTTTTTAAAAACACTCACTGATTAATCTCCTTATATTAACTTGGTGCTGTGGCAGCATGTCGTATTGTGTAAGTCGTACGCTGCTGAGAATGAGCCTGACTGTGGGTGTGTGTCGAGTGTTATACTGCGTGAGTCTCACGCAGCATAACTAAATACACCCACAGTCAGGCACATTCTCAGCAGCGTACGACTTACACAATACGACATGCTGCCACAGCACCACGTTAATATAAGGAAATTAATCAGTTAGTGTTTTTAAAAAAATGTGACTTTAGCAAGGAACTGTGTAGCTCCCTGAAGATGTTCTTAGGATCGAAACATGTTGGAGGGATTTTAAATGTTTTAATGTAAAGAATTTTATGTATATGCATTATTTGGTGTGCTAATTAAATGACTGTACGAAACGCACGTTGCAACGATAAAGAGTGCTAAGAAGAATTAAATTCTTCCGGGATATGACGCTGTGTCAATCGGTAAATTGTAACAGACATTTAGGACGATATTTCTAGCCTACATTTCTGGTATAACTGGGATGGTGAGACCCTGATGAAGGAGTGAAAGAGAACCTCCGAAATATTGCTAACTATTTGCTATTCGACTCGGCCTCTTACAGTTCAGACAACACGGATATTCGTGCACGAAATGTTTAATTTGCACTGATAAGATCTTAAGCACTCACATGACTACATGCACGAAAAAGCCAAGTTTAGTGCATTTGGCTATGAACAAGTCGGAACACAACCACAATTCGTGTTTCAAAACTTGGTACCTGAAATTAATAAAACCTTGCTTTTTTTTATATTTACGTTTTGGCGTGTTTGGGGGGGGGGGGTGTAAAATAATCTCGCCCTCATGGAGATCGCTTCTATCGGGGTAGAAGGTACTGATCTTGATTTTGGCTACGAAAGGAGGGCACTTTTTAATAAGATGGATGTAAGAAATGACTAATAGTGAGGTAAATATCAGTCACGAAACCACAACTATGGTTGTATGGATTTATGATGGTATTTAATAGCAAAAATAACTACATGTTTCGACCAATAGCAGCCATCTTCAGGTTATTACAATTTTGCTCAAAGAGTAACATATATATGCCTATATTGCGAGGTGATGCTGAGATCTCATCATCGGTATGCGTTAAAATCAGTTTATTTAGTAGGAAGTCTAATAGTCAATGACTGGTAGGATGTAAGTTTATGGGTAGGTATTGGGGGAGGGGGGTTGTTTGGGGGCCGTGATAATAGGTTATGTTGTCTATGGTATTCAATTGGGTTGGGGGTGCATGGTTAGTGGGTTAGTATGAATGACGTCTTCTGGGTTCTCTTCGGTGTTGTTTTTCTCGGTGGGGTTTTTTTTTGGCCTCAGAGTGTAAGAAACGTATAACAAGACATGCAATGTAAGTATAAACGTAACATTAGGGCGCGTTCTTGCAAACATTGTTGCCGTGGATAAGCAATAAGTATTACATATTGTGAGTGCGGGCGTGTAGCTTCAGTCATCCAACATGCAATGCGCATGCGCCATATTGTCACCTGTGACCTGCCCCGCTCTATAAAGTTTTTCCTCATTATCTCATAAAAGGCACGGTTTAAAGAAATAAGTTACTATGAAAATTGTGTTTTAATTTTCTCTAAAAGTTTTGTCTGAAACATTTCTCATTACACTAAGAAATGAGCGAGATATGATAAATTAAGTATATTGGTCTTCATGTAAAATACCCTTTATAATTGTCTGATTTTAATGAAAATTCAATTTTCTCGACAGATTTTCGAAAAATCCTCGAATATCAGATTGCATGAAAATCCGTCTAGTGGGAGCAGAACTGTACCACGAGGACGGTCAGACGAACAGACATGACGAAGCTAATAGTCGCCTTGCGCAATTTTGCGAACGCGCCTAAAAGCTGGAAATACAATAATACCAGTAAATACACACTATGTGTAAAGACAATATGCAAATTTACAACGTTCGAATGACACAGACATACCCACAAATTTGAGTACAAACAATAACCTAAAACAATGAGTCATAACCACTGAAAGACCAAACTATTTTAAAACTTTTCATGTATAAAACCAACTAAATTCAGTAAAGCCTTCCATCGTCTATGCAGCAGTAGGTCACGTTGCACATGGGCACATAGGACAATCACAAACTTAAAGGTGACATCTTGTTCCCTGTCTAGAGGAAACGATTCGTTTTGGCCAAGCGTGCGTCGCATGTTTGTGACTTAACGACTTCGTTTTGATACATTTATGAGTGGGACAGAAAGGATGCTGTAAACTACCTGCAATTCTCTCTATTTTCCTCTGTCTCATCAACAAAACAACAATGATCCCTTATTTTCTCTTATCCTATTCCCTTATTTTCTCTTATCCTATTCCCTCATGCTCACAATTCGTGCTGCTTTTAAAGTGATTTACCTTACAACAACGTAACCTCCACGTGGCAGAATCTTTCTTTGGAATCTAATATTTATTCAGGTGATCCAGATATTCCGTACTATGCATCTCGGAAGTCTTTACAAAATCCGACCATCTGATCCCGTCTTCAACTCAAAAAACACTTATGTATTCAGAACCTAATATTTTAAGACAAAGAGCAGCAAACCGTATGGGACTTGAGAAAGACAAAGTGGTACTGGAATACGTTTTTCTCTGAGTACTTCGGCTTTCCACTGCCAGCTGTCATTATACCAGTATTGTATGTATAGTCGCATTCATTCATGTACCACAGACGTCATGTGGTGTCTCCAAGCCTGCTCAACCTTTGATGTGTTGCGGCAACTTGGGCAGACTTTAGTCAGTAGGAGGATAAAACAAACTCCAATGCACTGAATTAATGAGTAATGAGTTAGTTCGTGCCAAATTATATTTGCGATTTTGTCTGTATTTTGACCTATACATAAAGTGCAATAAAAATATAATGTCCATTAAAAAAAATTTTTTAATGTAATTTACGACCTCGGCCAAAATATCGTTATTTTAAGCTAATTTTTACAAAATTAACTGCTAATGAAAAATATGTTTCCTTGAAATAAAAGTTCATAAATTTTCCACATTTCTTCAGCGTTCCGTCTCGGCTGTGCCAGGGACAGGGTGAAGAGGATTGTTCCCATTTCAAATATCTCCGCAGACAAAATGTTGCCCGCGAGCTACCGGTTGAGCGGGCCTGTTCTAGATATTGCCAGCATTGTTCAACAAACAAAAACAAAAATATGAGTAATAATATTATTTTAATATCTGTGCCTAACTTTCACCATGTTTTCTATACCATACTTCCAGTCCAGAACTTTTACCGCGCATCACGCATTACCTACCTTCATATCCGTCTTTATAAACCTGTCAATATTTAATTTCACGTCTAGCCTTTGTATTAAGAACTTCCTCTTCCTGTGATGTTCTAGATTCAGTTGATAATTAACCGTTGGCTGACGAGGCGTCTTAGGAAGCTCTGTTGCTGACGGCTGTTAATAGGGTAATCATTTAATAATTAGTTTCTAATTTGCTGAGTTGCTGAATCAGGTAAACAATTTAAACGTTCCACTTGCTGTGTTAAACAACACGTGTTATTCCCAGTTTACAAGATCACAGTGCCACCATCCTGGTAACTCCTGCGACAGAGGATCAAAGGCACTAAGAACAGATTATGTATACTATTCACGTTGTACTATGTCCCTCCAGAGAAAAGGAGAGTCCCTCAATATGGGAAGAGTTTCCGGCTTGTACGGAAACTCTGCCTTTACAACAGGTTTCACCAATGGAATCTTATGTGGGCCAGCAAATTCCAGCGTTTGTGACCTTCCCGAACTTGAGGGTTAAGCTATTTGCGTAAGGTCTGTTAGCTAACGCCTAACCCATTATTTATCGGCAGTTTGCGGATGTTGGTTCCATACATCCAAAGCTACAAAACCAACAGAAACATCCGCCTTCTCGTTCCACATTATTTAATATTAGGCTTGTGTACTAGACAGAAGAGTTAGTGATAAATTACTTCTTGCCTAAAATACATGAAGGGTCAAACAAATGCCTTTTGGTTTTATGGTTGTAATTTTATTGCACACTCACGTGCCCATCTTCAGTGTGGTGAGAACAAGAATACAAAAATAAAATGAGTCTAAGTCACTCCAGGCCGGGTAGTTCAGTCGGTATAGCGACTGAACTACGGGCTGGAAGGTCCGGGATCGAATTCCGGTGGAGACGAGATTTTCCGCCCGTCCAGACCGAATCTGGGATCCACCCAGCCCCCTGTAAAGTGGGTACCAGTTCTTTTCCGGAGGTAAAGTGCGACCGGGGCGTGCTGCTGACCACTCACCCCCTTCTAGTGCCGCCGTCATGGAAGAGTAGAGCTATACTTCTACCCACCGTCTGGGCCACACTGGGCCTGTAAAGGGATCACTTTACCTTTACATAATTCACTCCACAGTTCGAAAATCATAGAGTAGGTTAGTCGCGGCTGAATAATTAAATAAAATATCAGTGAGTATAAAATTATTTTATTGTGAATTTCAATCAAAAACTGTATGATTTTTAAACTGTGGAGTGGTTTAGACACAGTATAGTTACATTTGTGTTCTTGTTCTCACCGCCCTGAAGATGAACGCATGAGTGGCCGAAACATGTTGTTGAACACTGTGTAATAAAATTACATCCATAAAACAAAAGTGTACTTTTGGGTGTTTAATGTATTTTATGTACCTGATTAATGCACGGAATATGGGTCATAACACAAATATGTATCATACCACAAATATGGGTCATACCCACAAATAGATCATACCACAAATATGGTTCATACCACAAACATGGATCATACCACAAATATGGGTCATACCACAAACCTTGCCTTTCGAAAATCACATTTATGTTACAAAACATTACTCAGTATCTTTTCTTTACTTTAGTCTGGCTTAGATATTATGAGTCGGAGATTTCAGGTCTCAGATTCTGTGTCTGTTCCGAAAATAAGTTTCCTCTTTGAAGGTCCAAACATAAATATCATACTGAAAAAAGTCGCCTTTCCTGCATATCTCAAACATCGCTTATCTGCTGAGAATTTGAGCGTTCTAATTTCGAAATTTCTAGCACTAGTTTCGTTCTCAGGAGCTACGTGTTTTTTCTTGCACATTACACAGAATAGGTATAACTGTATTCTCTGCAAAATTCTAAGTTAAAAAAACACTAAATACTTGGAGTAGCTTCGTCAAAAAGCTAACATTTCCTCAACTAGTCAACAAATTCCACGAGTTTTATTGGAGCAAAACGCCTCCAATCTTTTCACTTTTGCCACTCCTAAGCCAGATTGATCCAATCCAAACCCTCTCATCCTATTTCTTTAAGATCCATTTAAAGGTTTTCTCCCCTCGACGTCTTGAAGTTTCGCCACCAAAACTCTTTACCCTTTTATATTCTCCCTCCTACCCAACAAAAGTCCCATCAATTTCATCTCCATTTCAACACCCAAATAATATTTAGTGAACCATGAAGCTCCTCATTAGGCAGTGTTCTCTTATTCCCTCTCTTTTTGGCCAAAAGATCATACTCAGAACCCTATTATAAGACACGCTCATATTTTCTGCTTTAGTTTTGTGTATTGTTGTCATCTTATGTGTATTTGTTGTACTATGTGTGTATTGCTGTTTTCACTTTAGATGCCGGACTGCTGGCTAGAAGTCAGTATTCGGAAGGTCCTGCGATCGGCCACCTAGATACAGGTTTTTCTTGGTTTCGCTGTGCCTAAAAGCAAATGCTGAGATGTTTCCCAAGATTCCAAGTTGCCACTACATGTTTCTCATGTAGCCCTCCCGACTTAAATTTAGTAGTAACCAATTTCGTATTTTGTATACACGTAAAATAACCACTGCCACCGGATGACAACCCAACTGCAGTTAATAAATATTGCAGTTAATTAATACTGTATTATTATTATTATTATTATTATTATTTCACAAATCAAATTTAGTTCCTTGCGCGGGAATTCGGCCGAAACGAACGTTCATAAATCTCCCATTTACTACTATTTCGGCTACGTTGCAGGGCTCGTAGAGAGGTTTACGTGACATATACACAGCGTGGCGAGGAGCCGACTGACACATTTTAAATTTGAATATTGCGCCGGCCCGATATCTTGTTGTGGTTGGCGGGAAAAGAAACAGAAGAGAAGAGGACGCCATTTCATATGGTCTGTCTCAATGGAGCGTTGGAACGTGCAATAACGTGTTATCTGTGTTCGTAGTTTCGGCGACATCGCTTGGCCTGCTCGGTCGCCCGACCTTACCGTACCAAATTTTTTCCTGTGGGGGTTCCTGAAAGACCGTGTGTTCCGGAGGCGTATCATGACTATTCAAGAACTCAAACAAGCCATTATTGACGAAGTTGCGGCTATTGATGAGGACCTAAGGAGGCGCGTGTACGGCAACTTCCAGAAACGCTTGCAACAATGCAATGATGTAAACGGAGGCCATCTGCCTGATGTTCAGAAAATAAGCTTGTAATCTGTGGGTAATAATTAGCATACTTGGACGTATTTATAGACGGTTTCGCTTATTTTTCTCTGTTTCCATATATTATCTATGACCATGTGAAATGTGTCAGTCGGCTCCACGCCTCCTGTATATATAAATAATATTTAAATATTTAAATACTCGTACATACACCAAACTAGTAGGTCTCTTTGTTTCAGTGGTGCAAGACTTTGATATCTCACTTGAAACAAATGCGATGCCCTCTTGACAAGACTCTCGTGGTCTTCTTATACTAAAACTAACTAGATGCACTAATTTCTCAATTTTATTTTTTGGAATAAAACTCTACATATTTCGGACAGAGGGGCTGTCCGAAACATTTCGAGTCTTATTCCAAAATTAAATTTTATAAAAAATTGCATCTAGTTAGTTTTATTAATAAGAATTTACCACGATGCGCGGTCACCTGAACGCCAAATCTCGTGGTCTTGGAAACTAACAGTGGGATTAGTTGCTGACTTGTACATATTCCATTAACACTTACTTAATCCATGGAGCAGAGTCCTTCTTGAGAAGCTAACTGGTTTGCAGCTAGTCAAGAAACTCCCTGCATTTCACGGAACCCGAAGTTTCATTACCCCAATCACAAGCGTCCACCACCTGTCTCTATCCTGGCAAGCACAATCCAGTCCATATACCCACATCCCACCTCCTGGAGATCCATCCTAATATTATCCACCCATCTACGCCTAGGTCTCCTCAGTGGTCTCTTTCCCTCCGGTTTCCCCACCAAGACCCTATATACCCCTCCCTCACCCATAAGCGCCACATGCCCAGCCCATCTCATTCTTCTCGATTTTATCACCCGCACAATATTGGGTGAGGAGTACAAATCATTTAGCTCCTCGTTATGCAATCTCCTCCATTCCCCCT
>Ga0131853_10009822_pt1 | contig 17506 bp, 10 predicted proteins | sample TergutLab28metaG_FD_92764 | JGI IMG/M metagenome (GOLD analysis project Ga0131853, IMG submission 92764) | Labiotermes labralis P1 segment gut microbial communities from Petit-Saut dam, French Guiana - Lab288 P1 (version 2) (version 2) | ecosystem: Host-associated > Arthropoda: Insects >... | reverse complement strand
GAAATAACTCAACAAATAAGTCGCAGGCTCCTGAGGATGGATGTATTAACATCCGAAACATGTTGAGCATTAAATAATGAAATAAAAAAGCAAGTGACATCAAGTTGGTCTCTCTTTATTCAATTATTGATATTTTAATATTTTTCGAAAATCTGTCGAGAAATATCAAGGTTCATTGAAAGCTGACAAAATTCCCGGTACTTTACATGCGTACCAATATACGTTTATTATCATATCCAGCTCATTTCTTCTTAGAATTAGAAATGTTTCAGACAAAAGTTGCACAGGAAATAAAAACACGCATTTTATGTTCAATAACTTTTTTTTTTTTAATGGTTCTGTTATGAGATAATGTGGAAAAATACTGTAGAGCCGGACAGGCCGTAGATGACAACATGGAGCGTGGGAATTGCATGCTGGATGCCTAAGGCTACAAACGCAAACTCAGAATACGTAATACTTACTGCTTTTCCGCAGCAGCAATGGTCTTACGAACGCTTCTCAATGTTACGTTATGCGTGTAGTGCTTGTCTTGTTAAACTGACGTCTGATGGTTCATTGTCAGTTGTCGTATTGACAGTAATGAGCAACCACTTTGTCCGTTCTGATGTCTAAGGCTGAACTCATCTACACATTATCTAGACGTATTTATTAGTCAAGCCGTCCAGTTAAACAAAATTATCCTTGTAGCATATAAAAAATGGAAATTACACGCATCTCCTGAGAAGAAATTAATGCAATTTTGCTGTTGTCGGTGCTGTTAGCTTCATCATTTAATTAAACATTTTAGCATATGCAGACTCCGTAAATGTGTTATGCCCCAACAGGATTAGGTACGCCTGTACGGCTGGCGCGATGGATATCATTAAGTTTCTTTTGCTCGTAAATTTTTCAGGTCCCTCTAAACATATTTATTTTCTTCCTTCCTCTTTTCTTCCTGCAAACGTAAATTTTCCCCCTTCCAGCTTACCTCGCTTTTCCGCATCACATTAATATTGATTCGTGTTTCTCTTTTGACAGTTAAAAATAGAAAATTCCGTTACAACCGGTTTTTAGCTGTTTGCAAAAAAAAAAAAGTTCTCTCTTTCCGTACGCTTTTGTGAGGAAGAGGTGAGGGTTTTAAATAACACGTAAAAGTTTCTCGTTTTCCGTAAGTAAACTGTGAGCACGTTGACTGATGTTTTATCCCATGGTTATTTAAGGCCGCTTTCCGAACTCCAGGTATTTGTTTTGGTTCCGTACGTGAGAATTCCTTACCGCCATTTTGTGGGCCAAATATGTATTGTAGTTACGGAGAGGTCGCGGTTCATTATGTTCGCATTGGCAAGGCATTGCTCATACACAAGTTGCTGGCGACGGTGGCCTCTAGGTAACAAGTTAGTTGCGATATGCTGAATGGCTGACAGGGGTGATCCTCCATTTGGTGTTGGACGGGGGCTAACAGCTCTCACTGTAAAAATACTAGCATTTTTACACGAGGTGGGGAGCGCCGAAAGGAATATGCGACTTGACAGAGCGACGCGTTGGTGGGGTGATTATGCTGGAATGAATGATGGAAAAATGAGGTGTGGCTATATATATATATATATATGTGTGTGTGTGTGTGTGTGTGTGTGTGTGTGTGTGTATATATATATATATGTGTGTGTGCTGAAATGAAGTAGCTTACGATTAGTTCTACATGATAATAAGCCTTCCTGTTACGACAGGCTACTGTCAGATTCACCCACCTCCTTCTAGCGCCGGGTGTTGTGAATATGTTGGAGCTGTACTCCTCCTCCGCTTTCTGACCGCCCACGAACGTAATGGGGTGACGTTTACCTTTACTTTCAGTTTCTGAAGAAAGAACCCTCCCCGTGGACGTAATTAAAAGACGTATCGAATTAATGATTGGGATTTAGTATTTAAAAACGATAAATTAATAACTGTACGTAGCTTACGTTGTAAACGCGTGGGTCAGTTGACCCTGTAGGTTGAGAGTCACCTAACGCGGGGCACAAGGGTCATTTGACTACAGGGTCAATTATTGAAACAGTGGCTGTGGTAACCGTAAAATTATGTGAACAAAACAAAATAACTTAACATATGGAGTAGCGTTAACCCAACCACATAATTTGAAAATGTTGTATCCATACAGGCGATCCTACCAATTCAGGTTTATTGACTAAGTTTCATTAACACGAGGATCAGTCATAGTTGGTCGCCAGGATTTTCCGCACTACAAAGGAATATCCCGCAAGGTGTTCACATCCGTTTATTAGATAAATGTAGTCGATTCGAAATGGTATCCTTACAGTTCTAAGGTCTAATTCACGTTCTGCATTCAGAAACCAGAGGGACCCTGTAGGTAGAGACAGTTCTTTAACGAATTGATTGCTTATTCCATTCTTGGAAGTGAAAATGAAGAAAATCTTCTACTTTTTTTACTTTTATTTCGTTTGTTGATAAGCCATAAGAATACAGGCAACAGTTAAACAGTTATGATTGCCTCCTGTAGTGTCTTTCACAAAATTACCATTGTAGCGCCTAGCCTTGAACTGCACAAAAAGAAGTGAGAACCGTCTTAAATAACATGGGCAATTAGCATCCAGTGCTAAGTAATCGCGTCACCTGCTGTCACATTAAGATACTGTGAATTTTGCCACACGGTGCTACACTGTGTTCTTACCTACGTCCCAGTGGGCAGCCATTGTTTGCTACATAGCAGCAGTAACAGACCGGCCTTTATAATGGACATGGACTGTAATATTTCTGAAGTAGGAACTGAAACCTATCTACAATTTAGATCTTCAAAATTCTGTGCCATGACTCAGGATTTTAGTCACCGGCCTGTCGCCGGGGAGGCTCGGGTTCGATCCCTGTTTGGTCCATGTGTTTAACCTTTTGACGCCTAATGTCAACTATAGTGGTCGTACCGCACCGCTAACCTCTAAAGTTGCATTTTATATATTTATTCAACAAATATACGTATTGAATATTTTAAACATGGTATATACTCTTCGTTTTTTTCTCTTCAAAATGCAGTTTGTTTCATAATTCTAACGTATTTGGTTCCTGTATTATTCACATTTTATGTACAGGATGTGCTAAAATTTAAAAAAATAATTCCGGCGCCAAAAGGTTAATTTTGTGCAGAGTGTCACTGGAACATGTTCTTCTTCGAATGCTTTTGTTTTCCTCTAACCTTATCATACAAAATAAGATCAGTAACAATATTCGCCTTAATGCATTGATAACGTTCTACACGGATAAGTCGCTAGTCACTTCCTTTCGACTCGCTTATTTTAAAACGTGTTGACATGCAGTGCACTACGCAGTCCATTAGATGTGACCAGTATCTGCGAGCAGAAGGAAACATTTCCAGCGCCTTCACACATGATGAGAAGGAAACATAATAGCCGGTCCCAGTGGCCGCGAGGTCTAAGGCGTAGGTCTGCGGCCGCTCGCTTGCTGGAATTGTGGGTTCGAATCCCGCCGGCGGCATGGATGTCTGTCTGTTTTGAGTGTGGTGTGCTGTGATCGGCTGCCATTTGTCAGGCGAAAGTATCTGGTGAGTTATGAGATTCGTCAAAGTACTGTTCGTGTAACGTTGCCGTCAGAAGAATGAGCGGGTATAGCGATGTCGCATCACCCAGGCTATGTGGATAGTGTCGCATTTCCATGGGAAGACAAACACGCTGTAATGAGTGGGGGACAAGTTCTTTTTGCCCATGCATGCTGCGTATCTAGCCCAACTCTTCGCCATCACTTCTGTACCTTCATCACCACCTTCTTCTGAATGGCCCTTCGTGTTTTCCCTCAGGCCAAAATACAAGAGTATCCCACCAGTTCGTGTATATCAAACATAAAATAAAATAAGATAAAATTGTATTGTGTAATACTTACACTGCTTAGCCAGAAGACGGAATAATGCAGGAGAATGAAATGAGGTAACAGATATTAAGCGAGTTTAGCATGGTCTTCATATCTTCATCATTGTAACTTAGATATGCCATGGATATTTTTTCTCACATTTTTGCCACACTTTCTAAGGGTGTAATCACTATATTAGACTATGTTATGAAATACTTAAGATCCGTAATTCCTGAACGTATTTAGCGTAGAATTGCTGATCATGCAAAACGGGGGCTTGAGTCACATAAGATGGAGAGAGACAGAACCAGACGCATACAGGGCAGTGGCTTGCGATAAGAAAGATCCCCTTCCTTTAAAAAATGAGGTTACTCAAGCGGGCAATGCGTCTATTGTGTTGTAGAGACACGGTTCGACTCGCGTTCAGGCCAATCACCCACTTTTCTCGTCATTTTAATTAATCATGGTTCCTGCAAGCAAATGTTTGGTAATTGGCTTTCCAGTGACGTCCACATGTATGATCCGTGATTCCCTCTGTCACGGTATTAAACGGACACTAACGAAATATCCCAATATGGCACTTACGTTAAGCGAACATCAGCAAGACGTCAAGATTTCAAATGTCGGCCCCGAGACTGGTTAATCTGAGATTTCGCGGTTCTTCCCAGTCCCTTTAGTTATATCGGAGTGCTGTATTAAATCACAATTAGGCCAACTGCCATTTCTTGTCCAAATCTTTGTACAACATTCGTCGCATGTAAGCGTAGAAGTTGCAATCCTCAGCGTCGTTTCCTAAGTCAAGATAAAAGTAAAGTTGTTCCATTACACTCCATGGAAGCTTGTAGGGGAATAGGTCCACTCATTCTTACCATCGGCACTAATTTCAGATGGGTAATTAGCTTCACGCTCCGACCGCTTTACCCCCGGGGAAAGATCTCTCGGAAACTTTCGAATAGAAACCTGGGTGGTTCTCAGAGCCGGCGTGGACGTTTCTGGGAAACCGAAAATCCTATCATGGGATTAAGTGAACTAAGAACTGATGAGTGAATAAATAAAGCATGATTGTGTTTAAGACGATTTGCAGATATGCATTTATACAACTCTTCTGTAATTTAAGTCTAGACACATCCCAGAAGGAGAGGGGGGGCTGTCTGGTCCCACGGATCAGAGTATATCTTGAGAAACCGATAGTCTTTTCATGAATCACCACTTAGTTTGATTGCCATGTTGCAATAATTCCGCCAACAACCCTGTTCTGACAAAAGCCCGACAGTCAGGTCCACATGTTTCCTTTGCACTCCGAAGCATGAATTTCATCTAAATAATAAGTAAACATTTTGTATCTTCTGAGAAAACACAGCAGTCTTCATTACAAAGACCAACATATCGATTCTGTCAGTAAATAATCACTGAATCTTCTGAAAATCTCACATAACCCCAAAACACGCCGTGCGGATGGAATTAAGAACTGTAGTGGCAAATGAACTGGTATAGCTAGTAGCCGGGGGCACGCTGTGGCGCAGTCGCTTGAGGCACTACACTACAAGCCGAGAGGTCGCGTGTCCAGTTCTCTATGGGGTCATTGGGATTTTTCATTGACCTAATCCTTTCTTAGGTCGGCTAAACCTGTAACAGAAAATAGAAATGAGTACTAGGAATATCTCCTTGGGGTTAAGGACGGCCGATGCATAGTGCTGACAACCTTACCACCCTCATGTGCCCATTGTCTAGCAATTCTGGGAACTTCAAATTCAGTGAGCCCCAAGGACCTGTGCAGGCATGTAATAGGCTAGCTGCTTAGCCACTGTGATTAAAGGGATATTAACCGCACCTTGCCCGTGGTCAGTCCTAACAATTTTTTTTATCACGCCATCAATCGACGTTCATCTTGAATACACTAACAAACCAAAAGTCGTAACTCCCGTACATGACATTTAATGGTAACACCTTGATAAAGTAATGACATAAATCCTGTTGTAACTGCTCTCAGCACTTTACCGTTATCTAAAAAATTCACTCATACGATAAAGAAGGGTGTTTTTGGTATAATGCAGTCTTACCCATAAACAGTGTGTGGTAGCAAGTACAATTTATTACACCAGTTACTGTAATGCGTCTCCTAGAATCTCCATTGAGCTGGAGGCAAACAAAAGCCTACCACAGAGCGCTGTCCGACAAGAAGATGCATTAAATCTCTTTAGAGAGCTCTTTCAAAAAAGAGCTACTTAGCAGCTCTGAATATATCGACCTTATTTTAGTAATAAAAAGCAGCTTACCCGAGTCCCTGGCGTGTAGTCTGTCCTCATGCTTTGCCGAGCAGTTAAAATTCTGTTTGCCTCCAAAGTAGAGCTTAATTGTAAAGTGAAAGTGTGCTGTGTTCCTAAGGTGACCATTGAAACACTGTGCTAATTGTCGTCGTCGTCGTCGTCGTCGTCTATATCGTGTCGGCCAGTTCTGGGAAGCTATTAGTGTAGCCGACAAGTTTACAGTGCTACATATAAGTGCTGTGAGGCGGAAAGCCGCACGAGAGACTAACAATAGTATGGAAGCAGTAACAATTTCTGTTTTCCGTTTGTTTTAAATTCATGTTTTAAAGAATTGTTTTCGTACAAGGAGCTGACATAACATTGAAAACTGTAATGTTTACAAGATTAATGCTGTGAATGGAATGACATCGTAGGACTGTTTCGGGCGTGTTGAGCTTTTGCTTTCTCATTCGTGAAATTAACCCGCGAGATTCTTTGGAAGATTTGGAAGACTTTTTGACCTTATTGAGCGCCCAAAACTAGTTTAAGTGCACAAATCTGTTTTCTTGTGTCCCTCATATCGGCATCTAACTCGTCCGCCTCACCGTCTTTTAACGACTATTTTCCACGAATTCAGCCAAAAGGTTTATACAGAACTGGAATTGTTTTTCATTCTACATGTACAGCCCTTATACGGTTCTGCATTAAGCATACACATTTCAAAGAAAAGTACAAAATCTGAAACTCAGCGTTTTAAATGCAAAACAATAAGGTATCTTTTTTCCTTTGTCTTCCTCTTCATCATCATCATCATCTTCTTCTTCTTCATCTTCCTCTTCTTCTTCTTCTCCCTCTCCTCCTCCTCCTCCTTCTTCTTCTTTTTCTTGTGGAAATCGTCTTTCAAAGACTGAATGTAGCTTTCATTGTGATTGGAGACCTCTCTAAAAGCGGAGCCTTGGTGATGATCGTATGGGCGAATTAGTAGCCATAAAAATGCACACACCCAATTGTGGATACATATATACCCTATGAACACCACTACGGCTGCAGAGTGAAATATCATTTTGTGTTGAGAGAAGTAGCAACACAGCAATGATGATGCGAAATTCTGATATTATGTTTTCAATGAAACGGAAAGCAGTTTTTTTTATATATATTTCCACCGCATCTCCTTGTTACATGGATGGTCCTTAGGTGACATAGCGTTACGGAGAGACGCAGATTTTAGAATCGAGTTTATTGATTTGTGCCGTGCGTACGTATAGTCTGTCCCTTATAACGACAGGTAATTGCTGATAAAGGGATTCTCTTAGTAACAAATGGTACAGAATATATGTAGAAACATCCATTTCTCTAAGAAAGATATAAATAACACCACGGTGCTGAGTTCGTCGCACCCTGTGTTACACCGCCTATATGTTGAACACAGTATTCACAGAGGCCGCCCCTAGATCCTGTTGTCAGGCATTTTTTTCCACAGCTCCGTGTCTTGCACACTTCGCTTATTATCCAGTTTAATGTTATCAGCCAATCTACTATTGGGTCCCCCAAGTATTCTTTTGTAGTCAGTGTCTCGGACTAACATTATTTCTGTCGTCACACCACCCTGAACGTCAGGTCATCGTTAGCTAAAATAATAACAACCTCAAAATAATAGCAATAGTTTATGCGTTTCATTTCCACAAAACAATTTCAGTATATTCCTTGAAAATCCACTATAATATTTTAGATTTGATTCAGAACGACATACAAGTAAATTACTGTGGTAGTAATTCGGGGGGTTTATTTCCCCAAATTACTTTCATTTATACCACAGTTTAGAGTTTCATTTGTTGACTGAGTTGACACAACGTATTCGCCGCTTGGTGGAGCCATCGCTTAAATTCTCTTAAAATACGCTGTGCTCTCCTGTAAAAGTAATTTAAACGCCAACATAATAACACCATAAGTCAGGATGCTTTCAGCGTATCTCACTAGGACTATAATGAGATTCCTTCAGGATGAAAGATCTTGTCCTTTCTCATTACATAATATTTTTATTCCCATAGAAATGCAACACTTTATCCTTGTAACCTGTTCAGGTAAGAAGCACGATTTCGGTCCTTGGTTCAGGTTTAATTTAGAGAGTCAGGAAGTAAACTGTACAAACGTTTTAGTAATCTGAGAAAGATAGACAATGTGCAGAGTAGTAGGAATCTCCGACGTTGTTCTTTGTTCCTCTAACCTTTCTTCCATTCCACCATCTTTCTGTTCTTATGAATGTGGTAAAAGTGCATGGCCACTCTTTTACTTGCCTTGCTTCCGTTAGGTCAGTTTTCAAATGTTTGCTAGTAACGCAGAGAATTATACTGTTTAAATCAGGCGTGTATGAAAAGATGAACTTCATCATGAAGAGCGGAGTGCTATGGAGCATTTTGTTACATTAGGCCCAAAACCTTAGTCACGCTTTTCCCGGCTTAAATTAACGAAAACCCGATTAACTCGAAGATTATAATGCGAGTGGTGATAATTAATTTTGAATTGTTGAAATTCCGGGGAAAAATAGCTCGCGGTTGTCTACTGTAAGGTAATTTTCTTCTGTTGCATGTTGTGCTTAAACAATGCTACGAAGAAACTTGTTAGTTCAGCACGTGTTTGTGTCGAGATTGAAGAAATTGACGTCTTGAATTGTCTTGTACTATTCGGTGTTACGTTTACACGATATTAATCTTTCACTCAACTGCAGACGTTATGCCGACAGATGGGATGTGGCATGTAGCACGTACGGTGTACACTAAGTTTTAGTACCGATGGCATGTTGCAGTGAAAGAATTAGTGTAGTCTAGAGAGCAGTCTGAGCTCATAAAGTTTACAGACTTGATCGTGTGTGTTTAAAAGTAACACTTTACGTTTCGCGGATAGGATCTTCCCCGTCTTCAGGCGTGCTTTTTCCAAGCCAGAATGTTAACATAATAACTGCTGAGGCCTTATATCCTGGTTAAACAAGTAATAACCTCAAATTAGTGAATACAGCATATTTCAGTAACAGTCAATACTATGGCTATGTACTCGTAGATCTCGCTAAACATCAGATACACGTAACACATCACTGGTTACTATAAATGCTATATTTCACGAAACATTAGCACTCGCAACAATGTGCAGACGGCATTGCTTGTCGCTGTGGAATTGTCATAAAGTTAATGAGTTCGGATGTCGTACACCATCGTCAGAACCGCATAGATTATTAATAAATTGTGATGTTTGTAAGTACACAAATCTGTGGTTCTGTGATCTGTTATAAAACTTTTGCGTTAACCTTTTGAGGTGTGGATGATGAAAGTTAGCTAGAAGGAATTTACGCAGCAGCTGGTAAACTGCATCCAGTGAATGAATCGTCGACCGTCCGTGGTGAATAGCACCACTTAATGTTTTTGTTCTTATTGCCTTCTGCACTGGCAGTTTGTTTTCACTGGTAGCTCAGTGTTCATTTACATATAACTGCTGTTCATTAGTTATGCAGATATGCTGTGTGCGAAATGTACGTACCTTCCTTTCTTCTTATTTGCACGTGTATGTGTACATTCTGTATGGGTGTATGGGTGTGAAACTTGGTCGCTGACGTTGCGGGAGGAAAGGAAGCTGAGGGTGTTTGAGAACATGGTGTTGAGGAGAATGTTTGGACCTAGGAGGGACGAGGTAACGGAGGAATGGAGGAGATTGCATAACGAGGAGCTAAATGATTTGTACTCCTCACCCAATATTGTGTGGGTGATAGAATCGAGAAGAATGAAATGGGCTGGGCATGTGGCGCGTATGGGTGAGGAGAGGAGGGTGTATAGGGTCTTGGTGGGGAAACCGAAGGGAAAGAGACCATTGGGGAGACCTAGGCGTAGATGGGTGGATAATATTAGGATGGATTCCAGGAGGTGGGATATGGGTATATGGACTGGATTGGGCTGGCCCAGGGTAGGGACAGGTGGCGGACGCTTGTGAGTGCTGTAATGAACCTTCGGGTTCCGTGAAATGTGAGGAATTTCTTGACTAGCTGCAAACCAGTTAGCTCCTCAAGAAGGACTCTGCACCATGGAGTAAGTAAGTAAGTATGTGTACATTCAGTACGCCTAAACGGTCGTCAGTGCGTTACTACCTTATTAAAATATCTCTGTAACCTATAAAACGACACATGCAGAGTAATAACTTGAAATGCCAACTTGTTGCAACAAGGCAATTTTATTAATGTATTCTTAGCTCGACATGTTTCGGGTACATACGCCCATCATCAGCAGCATTAGATGTTGAGTTACAGCATATGGTTTTCTACACCGAGTTTTTGGATAGGTGGTGGTCTTGATAGCCGCTGCGTATGGTGATGCTGATGGCGTTAGTAAAAGGTGCAGAATGTGTTTAAAGTGAGTGTCCCGTTTGAAGGCGGTGGCTAAGTGTTGGAGACACAGTTAGGGATTTGCTGTGTGTTGTGATGTACAATTAGTCTAGATGTGTTATGTGTGTCCTTTGGTTCCTGTAGATTCTGTCGGTTTGTAGTAACAAAAATGCCTTTCTTTAAATGTGCTTACAGGCAGGTGGTGTTTGAGTGTGTGTGTGGCTTTAGAGGCCTGTCAGTGTCTGTGGTTACGTGTGTGTGTGTGTGTGTGTGTGTGTGTGTGTATATATATATGTATATATATATATACCGCGTGTATCAAAATGATTGTAGCGGTTTCAATCTGCTCACCATACTTGTGAATATAATCAACTTCCAAACGGCTCCAATCATTTTGTTACACGCTGTGTATATATATATATATATATATATATATATATATATATATATATGAGCGCCTTTCTGAAATAAAGGTAAAGGTTTACATCAGCTTGCGACAAGATGAAATGAATAAAAGTTTTAAAACTGTGGTCTAGAAGATAAACCTGCTGACGTATGTACAAAGTGCACACCAGTATCACGTGTGTAGTGACAAGCATGTGGCACGTAATACAGTATTGTAGCACCAGAGTTCAAATAATGGCTCAAGGAAAAAAAACGGTAGTGCGAAATTTGTTACTGTGACGTCGAAGTTAAGACGTCACACACTTACTTACTCCATGGTGCAGAGTCCTTCTTGAGAAGATAACTGGTTTGCAGCTAGTCAAGAAATTCCCCGCATTACACGGAACCCGAAGGTTCATTACCGCACTCTCAAGCGTCCGCCACCTGTCTCTATCCTGGGCCAGCCCAATCCAGTCCACATATCCACATCCAACCTCCTGGAGATCCATCCTAATATTATCCACCCATCTACCCCTAGGTCTCCCCAGTGAAGACGTCACACACACACATAAAAAATTTAAATGACCCTTGCAAATCCTTTACTGGTGATGGATGCCTCAGCTATTCTCAAACTAATCGATCACTGGATAGGATGTAGTGCGTCAAGCCATGTAGTTGGAAAGCGCGACTGTCGTTAATATAACATTGGCTGTAGAGTACTGTATGAACAGCATGCAACATACATCCGTCTGTCTAGCGACTGACACCTATACGAAGCCGTGCGACGAAAATTTCGGTAGTGGTGGATGTGCAGAAGGACTACCACACTGCACATAGCTTGCAGTTATTTCCCCTGTCTGTGAGTTTTTCGTTTTGCCAGCCAGCCGAAAGGACCTGGAAGAAACAGACGCAAACTTTGCTGCCTCTGCTCGTTAAGTGACAGATCCCAGTGCAAAGCGGCTTACTTTGGAGCTGAATCTGCGGTCTCGTCTCCGGACAGGCCCGTATCCAGAGGTGCCCTCCGCAAAACGACGTATTTCCCAGACTTATGAAGATAGAAATGTTTCGTCCCGATGCTCGGATGTTTACCCGTGACGACTAAAGACGCTTAAGAAGTGCGTGTACAGAAGATGGTCCTGCCAAGGCTGACCCTGAGTGAAAATTTCGCTGTATGTGTCAAATAGTTAGTCGGTGTGGACGCCGTTCCACCTACGTAGGCTGTAGGATAGAACTTGGTATCGCAACGTGAAGTAATAGCTGTGATCTTGAGAAAACGACCCGCCTTTTACACTGTCATAAATGGTAAAGAGCAGGGCCGGATTTACCGTACGCCGTAACATTTAACAGGCTGTTTTCTGTCTTCTAAATTTTAGGTATAATAGCAAAATTGCGAAAAGTGACTATTAGCTTCGTCACGTCTGCCCCACCATCCGTCCGCATGGAACAACTCAAATCCCACTGGACGGATTTTCATGACTTTTTTATTTGAGTATTTTTCTAAATTTTGTTGATAAAATTCGAAGTTCATTAAAATGTGACAAGAATAACTGGCACTTAACATGAAGACCGATGTACATTGCTGATAATATCTCGCCGAATGAGAATGAGAAAACTTTCAGACAAATGTTGTAGGGAATATCAAAACACACGTTTTATGTTCAGTGACATTTTTCCGAAAATCCTGCCGTTTGCGATATAATGTATAAAAGTACTGTAAAACCTGAGAGGCCACAAACAACATAGCATGGCGCATGCGCTTTGCATGCTGGATAACTATGGCTACAAACACAGACTTAGAGTATGCAATACTTATTGCTTTACCACAACAATGGTTACACGAACGTGCCTCTGTGTTACGTAATACGTTCGTTGCCTGTCGTGGTCATGCTACATTATATACATGCGCTTTTATAATTTTTTAAGATAATAATAATAATAATAGCACAAAAGAAGATTTGTTTGCGAGAGAGTATTAAAAGTAGTAAACTAATAATACAAAAATTTAGGAATTACTTTTTATTAGTTTTAGTTAAAACACTAAAAACATGTGCTTTTTGCTTGTTGTGTAATAATGCATTATTTTTATTTGTTAATTTTAAATTATTGTTATTTTGTGTTACGATTTTCATCCTTTACAAATGTATTTGATTTCCTTTAGTGAAGCTGTTTGTAATATGAGGCCGTAAGCTGTAGCTTGTCCGGCTTACACATAAACCCGACCCCTGTAAGTTGTATGTCAAAATATTGGCGATGCTTCGCTTTCCGCGTCGGACATGTCGAATATTGCAGGTTTCATACGTGAACAATAGGTGTAAGTATCAGTCAATAACACAACAATATAAAAAAATATGTTTAATAAAGGATGATAGTAACTACATGTTTCGGCCCATTGCGGCCATCATCAGGTTTTCATCCGAAAGTATGGTGACACTACCACCATACTTTCGGATGAAAACCTGATGATGGCCGCAATGGGCCGAAACATGTAGTTACTATCATCCTTTATTAAACATCTTTTTAGATAATGTTGTGTTATTGACTGATACCTACACATATTGTTTATATACACACAACGGGGATGGCTCATTTTAGGATTGCATACGTGATTGGCCTGAGTATTCGTACAGGGCAATATTGTGATATCACCCGGAGGCTCTGAAGGCACACTCATGCAGTTCGAGGGGCTCTGACTTTAGGTCTTCATCTGTTGTCATGGGTAGGATGGAACGTAGCATTTTAAGTGGTTTACGGGGATACCAAACTTTACAGATCATTACAAAGAAAGCATTACGCTTCCAGGAGAGTTGAAGTGCTTTTGGTTCCTCATACCGAATTTGCAGACTGGCAGGTATCTGTAACAGGCGAATCCCAGTGCTGTAGGCTGGGTCTAAACAGAGTGGTTGGAGAGAATTGTGGAATTATAAACGATGTTGCCATGTTTTATCTTGGAGCAGGTCAGGATTTGTTGAATGTAAAGAATTACGGCCTGATACTTGACCTAACACGTACCAGGTAGAATTCTGACAGGGTTATCGGCCGTTTGTTTGTAACACGGAACCCTCTCAAATTAGGTTCCCACGAAAGACTGATACCAAATGGAAACGCGTAGAAATTCGACAGATGGAGCAATTAGCAGGTTGTGGTTACTGCGGACTACTGGTGGAAGATGTAAATCCCATAATCGTGTGAGTTGTACACGCTGGGTAATTGCTGCAAAGAAGGAAAAACACTTCTGCTGTTCTGCGGAAGATTTATAGCGGTCTTGGCACCTTGTCATACAGTGACGGTACCGGAAATCGTAGTAGATGGTGATGTACAGTGATTGAGACAAGTAGCATCCGTGTTAGCCATCCCATTGGTTGCGATTGCAGATAAAATCACCGTTAAAGTCGAACTGGCAACATTACGTTTTGGAGCAAACAAGACATTATTGGGACGAACATGGAAGTAAAAGTTTTGGATGACGAAAGAGACAAAAAAGCGGTTGCCGAGTTCTGAGATTACGTCGGTGGAGGATTCTCAGGACACTGTATGGACACATCGTGTCATGCGTCTTCCCAAAGTCGAAGAGAAAACATATACAAGTTTTGGCCATAAGACAGTAATTCTCCGTACAGTGTTCCGTCTCTACGTATCGCTGTACGATCTGGAGAATGTGCAGGGAGTGTCTCCGGAAATGAGATCACATGCCCACGATTAGCCTTGTCCTGTGACTTAACATGTGACCTTTTCATATAGGAACAAATTATTGATATTGTTCTGGGTCATTACACTCGTATTGTGGTAGGCGCGTACCAACGTGTCGTAGACATATATTGTGTAAAATACTGTGGATTGTTGGTATCAACATTCAACACTACTAAGTTCATAACTCACCACGGTATGAATCTCTATTAAGTTTTCGTTTGAAAATTTAAATAAATTCCCACGCTTTAAACCTTATCAGACGGTGTGTTTGTAGTGGTCTTTGAATCCTGGAAAGGCAGAATAGAAGTAACAGCTTCGTTTGACGCATTGCAGAGAGCATTTGCACTCAGAGTTCAGTTGTTTGTATCCGTGATGCTTTATGCAGGGCATCACCGTGGTACGATCTCAGGTTACCGCATCTTCATATTCAACGGAATGGATTGTCGTCTAGTAACGGACAAAAGGAACTCCCGAGTTTTATAAATGTGAGTTAATTTTAAAATACATCGTTGAAGACAAAAACGTGTTTGTCGTTCCTGTCAGATGTATTCTGTTTTGAAATTCGCAAACAAATAAGCCTATCTTATGTATGCCTATCTGATGTATGCCGACCAATCGATTTTTCCTGCAGCGACGTGGTTGGAATGAGATGAACGGTCAAACTGTTGTCACCAGAGTAGCCTTGTTCTCAACTACATATACGAACTGAGTTTCTGAATGTATCCGAATTGAAACCCATTCTTAATCTGATGTAATAATCATTAGGCCTTCGGACACGTTTCTGGTTTGATCGCCATCGCGGACCTTAAGAAAGATCAGTAAAATTAATGGTGTAAATATGTGTTAATCGAAGTTCCCCGCGCACTTCGAGACATACCGATCGTGTTGCTGGACGTAGTGGGTTTCTTCCTTATCTTGTTTCAGACTTGCTGCATCGAGGGGACTTACATGAAAGTCGTGGTTTTGTTTTTTAAAGTAACACATTTAAAGGAAACTCCTAAGGCTCCTTCATTTGTATTTCTGCCACTGCACTAAATAGAGCCCCAATTCGTACGTGATATTTGTGTCTAAATATCCTGACGTTCTTGTTTCCTGCGCTGCACCCAAAACCGTGCCAAATAATCTTCATTTCCCTCGTCGCATTGCGTATCCCTTAAGTGAACTGGCATGGCCTTCAGCTGACCTCGCCGCTAATGCATTATTTTTCCTTTTCTTCTTATCCAAGACGTCTTTTTAGGGAAGATTAAACCCTCTTACTCCAGAAAGCTGCTGTCTGGATATTTCAGTATGACTTATTCACACTGTTGTAAGTATGACGGCATGGATGAAAATCCGTTTGTAATATAATCGAACATCTAAGCCTAGGTCTCGTTAGTGTGCTTATGTAAAGGTAAAAGTACCCATGTCCCGTGCATGTCATGTAGGCATGTGGGGGGAGTGGAGGTGTTGCTTTATACGTTTGTAGCATTTGTACCGGCTTGGGGTTCTTCGCTGTAAGAACCTCAAATCTTGCTCCATTGCTGTTGTTAGTGCCGCTGCCACCACCAGCACCAGCACCACCACCAACACCACCGCTAACATCAACATAAATAACAACAACAACAACAACAACAACACAGGTTTGTTGCTGGAAAAAGAGGAGGAGGGTGGGGAAGATAGTCAGTGGCGCAACTGCCCCCTTAGCACTTTACCTGCCAAGACAATTTAGTCTGTATTGCAGGAAGTGTTTTCTTCAAGCCCTCATCGTAAAAATGCAATCGCCAATAAAGTGTATAATATTGAATTCTGATAAAATAATTTAAATGTCTTCAATAGGTCTATTCGTTGAGAAATAAGTACAATTTTATTTATTCGTACTCCATGAGATTTCATTAGGTGAACACAGTTTAATCTTAACAGCAAAGACTCAAGCAAACTCACTGAGATTTTATGAAGCATAAGTTGGTTCCATGTTTAACGGTTAACTATTTATGCCTCTCAAGAAAATGTATGGTTTCAGGAGCTACCACAGAACACAAGTTATCGGTTTGTGTAAACCTTTGCATGGTACCGTGCATTTAGTTGCAGACGCTGAGATCTTCGCAAGTCAGACGTAATGCTGCACTATGTACTAGTATCGGACGCGCTCGCAGGGAAACTTTTGGAGAAAGCTTCCTTCAGAAAGCTAAAGTTTCAACGACAGATACAGGAACTAGGTGAAGAGGATAAGAGGGGAGGGCTTTAAGATGAAGAAAGGGGTGAATTAATTAGACCCCCACATACTTTACCACTAACAAGTATCTAGCCTTCTCAGTGGCTGCTGTATGTTTGCTCTAGCAGCTGTGAAGGATTTTAATAGCATCCCAGAGAGTTGCTAGTTGGCTTCTCCAGTAGTAAAGACGCGATGAATTCCAAAAGAACGAAGTTCAGCTTAGATCATATGAGGTGTTCTGTGCAGTTAGAAAGCGGAGTAGAAACGAACAGTATTTAATTTGAATTCACTACATCCTTAAAGTGGATTGGATTTCGAATGTAAAGTAATTTAAATACTTGTATCTAATAATTATTTTAACAGAGTTTTAGACGTGCAGCGTGAATAGAAACGTGTTTTCCGAAAGGACATAAATGTAGGAAAGGGATTTTATACAAATATGATAAATGTTTCATGAGTTGGCGAATGAGTTGTCAAGAATCAAATTAGATTGCAGTAACAAGTTTTCTGATGATTTCGATGATTTTGTCAAAGTGTTTCAGTCTGTATTTTGAAGCTAAAGTTAAGTATGAATTAATACTTTTGATTTTTTTGTTTGTACATATTATTTAACCTTTTGGCGCCTAATGTCAACTATAGTGGTCGTACCGCACCGCTAACCTCTAAAGTTGCATTTTATATATTTATTCAACAAATATAGGTACTGAATATTTTAAACACGGTATGTACTATCCGTTTTTTTTCTCTTCAAAATGCAGTTTGTTTCATAATTCTAACATATTT
>Ga0131853_10009821_pt1 | contig 17508 bp, 15 predicted proteins | sample TergutLab28metaG_FD_92764 | JGI IMG/M metagenome (GOLD analysis project Ga0131853, IMG submission 92764) | Labiotermes labralis P1 segment gut microbial communities from Petit-Saut dam, French Guiana - Lab288 P1 (version 2) (version 2) | ecosystem: Host-associated > Arthropoda: Insects >... | reverse complement strand
TCATGGGCATGTGTACGCCCATCAGGAACTGAGCCAAAAATTAAACTTTATTTTGGTGCAAAACTCCCAGCGGGGTCACTTATTCAAGATGCCGAAACAAAACTAAAAAACATGACAAAAGATTTAAAGGATATTGTAGAAAATGCGTACAAACATAGTAATTGATGATGAACTCATGAAACGAGCATTACAAGTTTCCGGCTGCAAAACAAAAAAAGATGTTGTAGAACTTGCACTACAGGAGCTTATTATAAATCACGCCCGTATGGATTTAGCTGATTTAAAAGGTAAAATCACCTTCCGTGAAGGATATGACTATTTAAACCTTCGGGAGGGGCGGTAATGGTTCTTGTTGACACATCCGTTATTTTTGATTTTTTAAAAGGAAACACAAACAAAAAAACTATGTTACTTGAAAAATTAATGGTGCGAGACATTCCATACGGCATTTCTACTTACACATTTCAAGAGTTACTTCAAGGAACAAGAAGCGAAAATGAATTTATTTCACTAAAAATGTACCTTTCTACACAAACTATTTATTACCTGCCTCAAAATATTCAAACATATGAAGCGGCAGCAAGCATGTTTCTAAACTTACGTCGTGAAGGAGTCGAAGTAAGAAGCACAATTGATATTTTAATTGCACTTACCGCAATAAAAAATGATTTGCTTCTTCTTCACAACGACCCCGAGTTCGATTTACTTGTTGAAAAAATAGCAGCACTACGCTCACTTGAAAAACTTTAATTATTATTATTTATTTCCAGTCATTCACAATCATAATTTTTTTACTTTAACTAATAATACTTTCATGATGGTTTACAAAATCATTAAAAAGTTTGCAAGGCAAACTTTTAACAATCAGTTGTGAATACCGAAACTTTAGTTTCGGCAGGAAACTGCAAAGATGTTTCCTGACACAACAAAGTTTAAAGGAGAATTTATTATGAATAACCAAACACATTCTGTACCACAAGCAAAAGATGCTATGAACAAATTTAAGTATGAAGTTGCAAACGAAATTGGCGTACCTTTAAAACAAGGTTACAATGGTGACTTAACATCAGCTCAAGCTGGATATGTTGGCGGATATATGGTTAAAAAAATGATTGAAGCCCAAGAAAGACAAATGGCTGGCGGAAGCTCATCACTTTAATCTTATAGTCTAATTAAAATTTATTAATTTTTTAAAAGGTCGTTCTACTATGGTAGAGCGGCTTTTGTTTTGTGGTAAAGTATATGGTCATGCACAAAATTTATTTTTTTTAATAGAATACACCTAGAATAAGGAGGCAAAAATAATGAAAATAGAATCAAAACCCTTTGTGTATGACACAGCAGTCGTAAGTCAAAAACAATTTGACGACCATATTACTTTGTACAACGGATATGTAGGAAAAACAAACGAAACAACAGAAATGCTAAAAAATAACCCCGAATGGAAATCTGCAAATGCAACAGGAGGACATTATCGAGGATGGAAAAAAACCGAAACATATGCAATAAACGGTGTGTTTTTACATGAACTTTATTTCCAAAACCTTGGAAGCAGAAAGAGTAAACCGCTGGCAAAAACGCAAAAGGTTTTTACCGAATCCTTTGGAAGCTTTGAAAACTGGAAAGATGATTTTATTGCATGTGCAACTTCTGCCCGTGGTTGGTGCATTCTTGTTTATGAGCAAAGGACAAAAAGCTTTAGAAATATTTTGCTTGACACTCATGAAGATGGAAATATTGTAGCTGCTTTTCCACTAATCGTACTAGACATGTATGAACATGCATACTTTTTAGACTTTGGAACAGACAAAACCGGTTATATTAATAAATTTATTGATAATATTTCATGGGATTTAATTGAAAGCAGAATCTCTACACTAATTTAACTGTTAGACATAATCAAGAATTTTTCGTATATATACAGTAAAAGTAAAATAAAGACAAAGGAGCTTTTTAAATGAAAAAAACATTCAAGCAAATGACTGCATTACTTATTGTGATAGTAATGATTCTAACAAGTATTGCAGCAGTTCAGGCATCACCTGATTATTTACCGCTTCGTGTTGTTTTTGAAGCAAACGGGGCACAAGTTCACTGGGTTGACAGGCAAATTGTTGTAGTGTTGCTAAATGGTGATGAAATTATTTTCACCCCCGATTCACTTTCTGCAACCATAAACAACGAGGGTTTTCATCTTGATTTTCCGGTAATTGTTGCAGGCGGCACATCGCTTATTTCTACAAGTGATGCAACCCGTATTCTTGTTGGAGAAGAAGAATTTGCACTTACAACTGCAACAGCAATAGCAAGTACAGAAGCTCTGATGGAAGCTACCGGAGTTGTTGGTCTTACAATGGCAATTGTTGATGCTGAAACAGGTTTTACATGGACACAAGGCTTTGGTTTTGCAGACAGTATACAAGGAAGACCAGTTGATGAGTTCACACTATTTCAAATAGCTTCAATTTCCAAACCTTTCACCGCAATTGCAGTAATGCAGCTAGTGGAGGAGGGGCTAATTAACCTTGATTCACCGGTTGTAAATTATCTTCCTGAATTTAGTATTCGCCCTAGTACAGCATTGGGAGGCGATTCCAATGACATCACTGTACGTATGCTTTTAAACAACACATCCGGTATTACTTCCAATTATTTTTATGGTTTCCTTGTTGCCGGAGAAGAGAATTATCCAGACTCAATGAACAACATGCTTGAATGGCTTCAAACACGTGAGCTTTCATTTCCTGCAGGTGCTACATGGGAATATGCAAATGCCGGATGGACAATCCTTGGTATTCTTGTTGCAAATGTGATGGGATATGAAAACTATTTTGAAGGTTTTGTAAACTACACAAACGAAAATATATTTGCAAGAATTGGTATGGAAACTTCATCATTTGAATTTCCACAAGGTTTTTCAAATATTGCAATGCCTTATACTATAGATGGTGAGCAATATGTAATATTCAACTCTGGTTCAGCAGGTGCCGGGGCTATGCTTTCAAATGCATATGAAATGGCACGATTTATGCATGTTTTCCTTAGCGGAGGAGTAACCGAAAGCGGTGAGCAGTTGCTTCTTCCGGAAACAATTGCATATATGGTACAAGACCATACCTCAGATGTTTTGCCGGTTGACGGGGCAGTCTCTTATGGTCTTGGTTTTATTATTACACGTGGATTTGGTTTTGAAGCCGTTGGTCATAATGGGCTGCTTGAAACCTATATTTCAGAAATGGTTTTTGACCTAGAAACAGGTCTTGGTGTATTTGTTTCTTCAAACTCTGTATTGAGTGCAACATTTGTTTCGCATCTTGCACACACTGTACTTGCAACAGCAATAACAGAAAAAACAGGCGTATCACCAATACCTCATATTGATACACCAGAGCAACAGCTTGTTCCTCTTGATATGGATGCTGTCCCTGTAGAACTTACCGAAGAAGAGTTTGCTCACTGGGTAGAATTTTTGGGACTTTATGACTGGGCAGCCGCTGGCATTTGGGAGCTACAACTCATTGATGGTTTATTTGTTTGGACAATTGCTGGCACAGAAATATATCTGACCCCAATGTCCGATGGTACTTTTGATTCATTTATTGGCAGGTACAGTTTTGAATTTGTTGACGGTGATGCAGTTGCAACAATAAACCACGATGGTATTGTGACATCAGGGGTTAGATTAGTCATAATCGATGATATAACAACCCCAGAAGACCTTGCCGAATGGATTGGTGATTACAACTTTGTACCACAATTTGAAAATGATTTACCACTTTTAAGCGTTGTCTCAATCTTTATGAGCAATATAACAGGAGAACCAACAGCAAGTATAACTCAGCGTACTGGCACAAGTTCATGGCCTTTTGTTGAAGTAAACGGTCGGTGGTTTATCGCTGGTTTAAATTATCCTATACTTTTTGGTATTGACGAAGATGGAAATGCTTATATTGACCTTTTTGGTGCAATTTTTGTAAGGGATTAATTGAAATTTAAACTTGTAAGCATTTTTTCTTTATTAAATATTTTATAATCAATAAATAAGCACTTGCTTTCCATCAATGTTAAGGATTGTAAGTGCTTATTTTTTACTTGCACACAATAATTGATGGGTTTGTTGAGCCAGAAGCCCATGACTTTGATAAATTTTATGTTATGATGAAATTATATTTTGTTATCCCTTTAGACAGCTAAACATTGTAATCATCAATTTTTACGCATAATTATTTATAACATGACATATAGATGCCTTGTTTATAGTAATATAATGTGATTCAAAATAAAAAATAAAGGATGGATTAAACATGAATAGTAAAGCAATCGCAAAAGCAGAGGAAATCATCAAAAGTAAGACAGCTGAAGTAAATATGGGCGTAGGTGTTACTTTGTCGTTGTTAGACCACGAAGGATACCCAACTACGTCTACTCTTTCTATTTCTAAGACTGATGGCATCCGTCAAATTACATTTGCAGGCTCTCTTGATTCAAACAAAGTAAAACGAGCAAAAGAAAACAGCCGTGCGTCTGTATGTATATTTGATGACGACTATTGTCCACCCCAAAATAACGTCACCACACGTAACGCAATCTTGGGAACAGAGATAAACACATTGACACAGGTTGAAAAATTTATGCCTCGTGTTTTGTCAAGTACATTTGACGATTTTCTGGAAGTGCAATGAAAATGTAACAAAACGCATAAATATTCAGTTTTATGCATAAAAAACCACCCGAAAGGTTTTGAATCTAACGAGTGGTTTTTGATAAGGGCGATACTAATTTGCATATTTTAGGTATCTAGGTATTTTGGTATCAGAAGTCTAAGAATCCCTGCATTTATAAAGGTTTTCACGCAATACCTAATTTCAATGCTTATGTATTTACTATCAGAGGGTTATGTATTTGGCTCTTACTTTTAAGAAATTAAAAAGACTGATAATCCAGTAATCATCAGTCTTTCAACGGTCTGGAGCATAGCAGGATCGAACTGCTGACCTCTTGAATGCCATTCAAGCGCGCTCCCAGCTGCGCCAATGCCCCATATAACCAACATCAGGCATAATACCCGATGTTGGGAAATTATTAAATTTTGAAGTAGTCCAGTCATTTTGGCAAATATATCCATTTTTCAACTGACTACCTATTGCCACGCTTTGAGACCTCTTGAATGCCATTCAAGCGTCCTCCCAACTGCGCCACGCCCCCATGAGCAAAAAGCTCACCTATAACAAACAATATATCACAAAAAAAACCCATACGCAATATCTTTTCAAAGTTACACAGTTATTATACCACTTTTATCACCACCATCAACAAATTTTTCCTTCCATTCAGAACAATCAAACAAGCATATATTATCCGTAAACATGGTGTTTATTCTGAATAAATTTCAATAAATATCCATCTAATTGATTCAAGTCAATAGGCTTGGATATAAAACCTGAAAATCCGTTGCGTTCGAATAATTCTGCCATACCTTCTACAGCATTGGCCGTTAAAGCAACGATGGGATGCGGATACCCTGTATCTCTAATGCGTTTTGTTGTTTCTATTCCATCCATGTCAGGCATCATGTGATCCATAAATATAATATCGTAAACCGATCCGCCCTCAATCTGCGAAATAGCCTCCGCTCCACTTTCAACAATGTCTACATTAATCTCATAGGCTTTCAGTATTTCTTGTGCTACATACAGGTTAGTCTCAACATCATCTACCACCAATACACGACCATAAGGCATAGGGGTAAACGACATCTGCGTAGCTGGGTTCACTTCCCATTGCTCAAAGTTTAGCTTTTCTAAGTTTTTCACTGTTTCCTTGCCTAAAGTGTTTTTGCTGTTAGCCTTTTGAGGTATCCATACAGAAAAAAGACTGCCCTTACCAGGGAAACTTTTTAATTCGGCATTACCACCCATTATATTAACCATATGATATACAATGGACATGCCTAATCCAGCACCTTCTATTTTGTGGTTAGCTTCTTTATCGAACCGTATAAAATCTTCATTGAAGATGCGATTCACTTGCTCCTGGGTCATTCCTCTACCAGTATCCTCAATTTCAATGACCAGTATAAGCTCATGAACGGCTGTATAGTCGGCACGAAACCACATAGTCACAACGCCCTCTTGTGTATACTTAAAAGCATTGGACATTAGATTGTTAATAATTTGCTTTATACGCAATTCATCACCGATTAAGGATGCTGGAAGTCGCTCATCCACATGCAAGCAAAATTCAACATCATTACTATGCCTATGTATAAGGTTTAACTGCACAGAGTCCATAATAAGACTAGACATATCATAGGCAGCAGGGATAACTTCCATTTTGCCTGACTCAACCTTTGCTATATCTAAAATATCGTTAATAATAGATAACTGCAAGCTAGACGATTTATGAATACGCATGAGTGCTTCTTTTGTTTCAGGTGGGTGAGACTTGCGTAGTTCCATTTCTGTTATGCCTAGTACCGCATTCATAGGGGTGCGAATCTCATGGCTCATATGTGCCAAAAAGCGAGATTTCGCCCTATTTTCTTCCTCGGCCAATATCCGCATCTTCTCTTCTTTGCGAAGGTCGTCTTCCATTACAAGCTTTGCCAAAGCACTCGTTAAAAGCTGTAAAAATTGAATATCATTATCCGAAAAATTCCGCACATTAAAGCAATCATACGCTGCCATGCAGCCCCAAATTTCATCAGCTAAAATAACAGGCACTAAAATGACCGCCTGCCCACCAAGCTTTGCAAAATTGGCAGCATATGGGGTTTCACTTAGATTTGAGCAAACGAAGGGGTTTGGTTTTGATTCCTCTAACACGTCATGTAAAAATTCGCCTGGTTTGAACGGCATAGATGGGTGCAGAAACGATTTGTTTATATTATTTTCCAAATAACTGTGCCTAACATTGATCATTCCAGTATTTTTATCTACAGTAGCTATCAATATTTTATGAAACGATATACTTTGGGCAACCACTTTGAGGGTACTCCTCACTCGTCCACCAACTGACTCTGTAGAAACAAGACTTTGAAGTATGTTCATCATCAAGTCTTGCTGTTTAAGCATTTTACTAAATCGTGCACACAAAGTTTCCATCATGTTGTAAGTAACGGCTGGGTTGTCATTAATGAAGTCGTGTATATTACACTTTTGGACTTCCATAATTCTAGCATGTTCTCTTGCGGTAACAGTTGCTGTTCTAGGCTCTTTCAGAAACAAGGACAATTCTCCAAAAAAATCACCACTATTTAATGTCGCCAGCAAAACTCTATCGGCTTCACCACAATTTCTATGAATGTCAACACTTCCGCTTAATATATAGTAAAGGCTGTCTGGGTTGGTATCTCCTTCAACAATGATGACTTCGCCTTTGCCATAGGTTTTGTTAGTGAATGATACATTGCTAGGAATTAATGATTTTGCCATGATGTCGGTTTGCCCCCTTATTCTTCTGTCTTAATAATTTGAAGTATGCACAAACAATGATACTCAGCTAATCATATCAAAGTTTTGCTACCGTAATACCCATTCAATGACATTCTATTTAAGCTTGAAGAACGCAACTTTCTGCCTTAGCAACTCAGCCTGAGAATTCAACTCTTGCGATGCAGATGCGGACTCTTCAGCTGTTGCTGAGGTATCTGTGACAACGCCAGTTATTTCAGTGACACTGGTATTGATATTGGAAATAGATTCTAATTGTTCGGCAGATACATCTGCAATCTGTGAAATTAACGCTGATATTTCACTGATATTGCTGGAAATGGTTTCAAATGATGATACAACTTCATCAGAAGCCATTACGCCATCTTCAACGTTAGTGTTGTTTTTTTCAATGATCTCTGATGTATCGGAAGCTGATTGTTGACTCCTTGCAGCCAAAGTACGTACTTCATCTGCTACAACACCGAATCCTTTGCCTTGTTCGCCTGCCCTGGCCGCTTCAACAGATGCGTTTAACGCAAGCAGGTTAGTCTGAAAGGCAATATTTGTAATTACGCTGATGATTTTGGAGATATCAGCATTCGAGTTCCTTACAGAATTCATTTTGTCTGACATAGACCGAATAATATCGCTGCCTTGCATAGCAAACTCTTGTGAGCGCACAGCACTTTGGCTTGCCGTAGCCGCATCATCATTCGATTGTACAGCCTTCTCGTGAATTATTGTAAGGGAGTTGCTTAATTCCTCTATAGAAGCAGTCTGTCTTGTTGCACCTTCTGCCAGGTTCATAGCACTTGTTGATATTTGCTCCGCACCCATAGCGATTTGATCTACAGCCGCTTGAATATCTGACATGGTAACAATCAAAGATTCCAAAATAGTAGTTAGTGCAGTTTTAATAGGCTCATATGAACCTATGTAATTGCGTTTGATGGACACAGTTAAATCTCCTTGTGCAATGCTGCTAAGCACATGAGATATTTCATTAATATAAGAAAGGGTAATTTCCTCTGTATCATGAACAGCCTTTCTTGCCCTTTCAAATGCGCCCTTAAATTTATTGCCAGATTGTGATAATTCAAAATCGCCCTCAGCCATTTCGTGCAAAGATAATTCAATAGCTGAAAGTGGCTCTGCAACAGATGATACTAGGTTGTTCAAAGCTTGTAGCAGTTTTGCCCAGCTTCCTTTAAATCTTGATGGGTCAACTTCTACTTCCAGATTACCGTCCGATACATTCATTGTTAAATACTGTGCTGAGCTATAAATTTCTTTAAGGTTTGCGGTCACATCGTGGAGTGTCTGCGGAAGTATCATTTTTTTGCCGGGCATGTCGTCAATTTCTATATTAAAGTCACCATCCGCAATTTTGTTAAGGGATTGTATCAACGTCAACATATCCTTGGTATTGTGCGATAGAATACTATTTACGGTTTCCATTACTTCTTTAAATGAATTTTGGTATTTATCTGCGTTTGTCATGTATTCGAGATCCCCAACCACGTTCAACTCATGGTTGACTTTGGTCAAATCCTGTATGACATCTCGCATGACTTCAATAAGGCTGTAAAAATCACGGGTTAAATCCCCAATTTCATCTTTTGTTACTTTGGAATAGTCGATATTTACGTTTAAATGTCCATTAGAAACACTACTGGCAAGAGAAACTAAGCTTTTAATAGGTTTTGAGATAATGTGGGCAATTAACAAAGCAAGAATAATAGCCACAATAACGATTACAGCACCCACTGCAATAAGTACATAGAAGGTTGTGTTGGCTATGCTAAAGGCATCTTCAATTTTTACATTCATTAAGTTTCCAGCATCTCGTGACATGCTAAATGTAGTAGCTACAAGTTGTTCTATTATATTGTTTCCTGATTCTACTTGAGCAAGTGCCATGGCATGGTCTCTGACTAAAGCGTAATCCCTTACGGGTATAATTATATCATCATAGTACGCCTGCAATAGCTGCCGCAAGCTATCGGATTCTGCAATGCGTTCCCGAATTGATTCCGGTGAAAGGGCGTCATCTGTGCTTACAACATGGTCGTACTCATTTAATGCCTGAATTGCTTCGCCTAAAAAGCCTACACCCTCTTGATATAAAGAATTTATAGCTGTAGTATTGTCGGTTGGTGCGTACATAACCATCCCAGCCACTGTTCGACGCAGTGCACGGATATTGGATTGTGTACGAAGTATTGCATCCCTCGCAGCTACGGGATGCTCTAACACATCATGGTATTCGTTGTTTACGCTACGCACTTGAACAACAGCGTATACGACCAAAGCCACAGCCAACGCAATTACCACACCAAAGCTTGTCATTAGTTTCGTTCTGATTTTAATGTTATTAAACCAGTTCATCATGTTCCTCCTGAAATTTATACTACTTTGGCTGTACTGTCCCATGAGCCTAAATAAGCCCTGATAAATCAAGAGATAGATACAAAAGTAGTTATTTTACGTCACGAATCATGTTCGTATGATAGCATAAGATGATTTTTTTGTATTGACGACAAGGGGGAGTAATTTTATAGTTAATTACATTAAAAAAATTATTATAAAGTCACTTTTTGCTTCCTTAATATTCAACAAATACTGCATTTCAAAAAAATAAGGCAGGGTGTGTAAAAACGCCCTGCCTTTTATATTCTGTTGGGTTGGTGTGTTGCCTTATAGCCTCATTCAAGCAATTGCAGTGTATTTATTTTTTTCACTGCGTCTTGCATGTTTGTTACTTTAAGTTTACTGTATAGTGATTCGCGGTGATAACGAAGGGTTGATTCTTTTATACCTAAAGCTTGGGCAATTTCTCTTTGCGTTTTACCCTCGCAAATCATAATCATGATTATTTTTTGCTTATCAGTAAATTTTATGGATTCCTCTAATTTTCCCTGTATCGGATTCACATCCGAATTGTTATTTGTTTTTAGATACAACATGTTAATAAAACTAAGGTGATTTCTATCCTCAGCTTCTCGTTGTTCAACACGTTTTTGAAGCTTGCGTAGCATACCGGAAAGCTCTGCACTATCGTTTATAAACATTTGCACATAGCCGTAAGAATAGGCGGTAAGACAGGCAGCCTCTAAATGCTCCAATGCTTCACTTTGGAACTTCCGTTCCTTTTTCCAGCAGGCTATGGATAACATAATCCGTATATCAATAACATCTTGTATCCTGTTAAACGCATTTGCAATTTCTAAAATTTTTCGCAACAAGACGATAGCTGCACTATATTCCTCAACTAATATAAAAGCTTTGCACGAAGTAATAGAAATGTATATGCTCCACACGTTAGGCTCCTCAGAGATTTGCTTATGTGTTTCTATCCAATTGTTTGCAGCCTCTATATCTCCTTTTGCAAATTTGCGACGCATAATAAAAGCGTTAGAGTTTTGGATTAGGTAGTATGCTTTGTCTCTTTCAATCATCGCCAATGCAGACTGTAAAACTGTATCGGCCTCCTTTGTATCTCCAAGCGCATCAAGTACGCAAATCAATATAGAAAAAGCGCAAAACTTCTTTTCTGCAGTGTAATGGTTTTTAATGCAAGCGACTGCGTTCGTTGCATATTCATGTGCTTTTTCAAGCTGCCCCTGTTCGTACAGCAACCCTGCTGTTAAAGTTGCATGAAACAGAGGCTCTTCTTCACCAATCATCCAGCCGGTTTTTGCGATTTGTGCTCTAACACTTTCAGTAGTATCAGAAGTGGATAGCTCCGAATAATCTCTTATTGCTCGATGAAGCATCGGCATATGCATTGTAGCTGACCATCTTATTACTGAAGTATTTACAGCAGATGCTGTAGACGGAACTTCTCCAAAAACATTTGACAGTTGCTCCAACGATACACGAAAATCAAAATTAAACATATAAATAATTTTATATGATGTGGCAGGCCATTTTTCCACAATCTCTGGATGCCTTGTGTAATATTCGTCCATGATGGAAACCATATCATTCGCACGACTCTCAGCAAGCGCACAAAAAGCTAACATAAATAGCATGAAGGGGTATTTTTTTGCGGCAACAACAAACTCAGGATGCTCTGCAATTGACATTATTTTCGGTAAGATAATATCGCTGTCACCAATATCTACTAATGCGCCAAAGCATCTTGCAATGCTTTCATGGCTTTTGGAACGGAGAAAACAATTAAAAGCATTGAAATAATCACTTTGGGACATATGCCAATAGCCTTCTTTTTCAAAGAGGGGCAACAAAAATTCGTCACCACATTTCTCGGTCATACGCCTAAGAAATTGCTGAAAGAGATGGTGATAGTGATAAGTGCCTTTTTTTACTTGTAAAATGAAAGCACCTTTTTGTACAAGTACTTTTAGAAAATTATCACAATCATCCATGCAAGTCATATGCATACATAAATCAGGCGTTAGTTCACGCAGAAATGCAGTACGAAGCATGAACTCCCGTGTTGCTTCATCCCATTTTCTCCATATGTTTGTCTCTATAAAATTGTCCAAGTAATCAAGCGATATGTCAAATGATTCCTTGCCAGCTAGTAAACATGCATTTATACCAATTGCCCAACCTTGGGTTTGATGATTTATTTCTTTCACTTGCTCCTGCGTAATTGGGTTGCCTCGTTTATTATATAAGGTTTTAATTTCTTCATTGCTAAAAAGAAGTTGTTCCACGCCAATGCGTGCGGCATGACCGCTTAGCCATAACTCCGAAAACTCAGCTGGGATTTCATGCCGGCTAATCAAAACAACTTGAAAGTTCTTTGGTAAGCGTTTAACGAAAACAGCAAGAAGATTTAATATCCCTTTGTCGTTGATTATATGCAAATCATCTAAAACAAATACGGTTTGCTTCCTGCTAGAAAGGGCAGAAACAGCACGAAGAGCAAATTGATCGGGTGCACTTTGGAAAGATGGGTGAGAAAGAATATTCTCAAAGGTTTTATTTTTCGGCTGACAAGCGAGTAGTGAGGCACAAAAACGCTCACAAAAGCTGACCAGATTATTGTCGTATTCATCTAAGCTAAAAATAGCATTAGCACGGGTATTTTCGCTTAACCATTGTGATATAGTTACGGTTTTACCACAGCCTGCTGGAGCGCAGATGGTTATAACACGATAATTTTTATACTCGTCAAGTAAACGGATCAAACTGCGTCTTTTCAACATAATACTGTTTATTGCATCCATAAAATACCTCATCATACTGGCTGATATGCAGCTTTAAGTTTTGGAACTCTCGTTCGTACTCTTGCCCACCTCCACTAATATTATTCAATCTATACTAACATTGCTAGGGTGGATATAGTTTATATTAACTCAAAAAATGACGTTTCCATATAATCACTATATTTGATGTAATGAGTATATAGAAATTTCATTTTTTGTCTACAAAATTCGTTAGCAAATCCGATATTGATGGATTAATTTTTTTACTCCATTTGACACGGAACAAGTAATGTGTTAGTAACAAAAAAGTCGCAAGCCTTGGTTTTTAAAGGCTTGCGGCTTAAATAATATTATTATACAATAACCCCATGAAAAACTTAGAAAATGTCAACAACAATCCTCACAAATCTGAAACGCTGATAGGCATGATTGAGGATATTATATATCACAACGAAGAAAACGGATATACCGTATTTAAAATGCGCCCGGAAGACAACCCTGACCCATTATCAGAAGCGATAACCTGTACAGGGTATCTTGCCGACCCTGCTGCCGGAGAAAGTATTAGTGCTTTGGGGGTTTTTGTGCAAAATCCACGGTATGGCAAGCAGTTTTCAATTTCAAAAAGTGAGCGGATTCAACCCAGTACTGTTTTAGGTATTGAGAAATATTTGGCATCCGGGGTTATCAAAGGTATTGGAGCTAAAACTGCAAGAACAATTGTTGAAATGTTTGGCAAGGATACTTTTGTTATAATGGAGGAGCATCCCGAAAAACTTTCTAAAATTAGGGGGATTAGTCTCAAAAAAGCTTTGCTTATTGCAGAAAGTTTTCATAGCCAGCGTGACCAGCGTACGGCTATGCTTTTTTTGCAAGAGTATGGGCTTTCAACTTCTTTTTCTATGAAAATATATAAAAAATATAAAGATGAAACTGTAGAAACTGTGAAAGCAAACCCATACAAACTTGCTGATGATATTGACGGAATTGGGTTTAAAACTGCTGATTCTATAGCTTTTAAAATGGGGATTAGCCGTGATGCACCGGAGCGCATTTCTGCCGGTGTGCGGTTTTGCTTGTGGGAAGCTACAAACGAAGGGCATACATATTTACCGTCTAATATTCTTGTTGCACAGGCGGCAGAGCTTCTTTATTCCAGCCATGAAATTATCGAAACTGAACTTGTGCGTATGCAAATGGACAGGGCTATTATTCGGGAAAAAATTGAGGGAGAGATTGAGCCTCTTGTTTTTGTAAGTTCGCTTTATTATGCAGAGCTTGCCGTGGCACGAAAACTTACTGCTTTGAACTATCAAGTAAAAATACTTGATAGCAGTGATGAAAAGGAAGAAAATAAGTACTATAAGAAAATAAATGAGTTGGAGAAGTTGTCAGGCATTGAACTTTCTGATGGGCAGCGTAAAGCAGTTGTTTCAGCCATGACATGTGGGGTTTTGGTTGTAACAGGCGGCCCGGGAACAGGGAAAACTACTGCAATAAACACAGTTATTGGATTATTGGAATCATCGGGGCTTGAAATTATTTTAGCAGCTCCAACCGGGCGGGCAGCTAAACGAATGTCGGAAGCTACAGGTCGAGAGGCAAAAACTATTCACCGCTTGCTTGAAGTAAAATTTATTTCTGAAGATACAAGGCGGCAGGTTTTTGAAAAAAATGACGAAAACCCACTAGAGGCAGATGTAATTATTGTTGACGAAACTTCTATGATGGATATACAGCTTATGCACTCTTTTTTAAAGGCTGTTGCTGATGGGACAAGGCTTATACTTGTTGGGGATGTTGACCAATTACCTTCTGTAGGGGCTGGAAATGTATTAAAAGACGTAATAAATTCCGGATGTTTGCCGGTTGCACGGCTTACGGATATTTTTCGTCAAGCGGCAGAAAGCGCAATAATCATGAATGCTCACAAAATAAACAAGGGCGAATATCCTACTTTAAATGAAAAGGAAAAAGATTTCTTTTTTGTGCGTCGTCAAAATTCTGATGATGTAATAACAACTTTGCTTGATTTAGTTTCTAAGCGACTGCCTGAATATAAAAACTGTGACGCTTTTGGTGATATTCAAGTGCTTACGCCAATGCGAAAGTCTGCTCTTGGTGTTGTGAATTTAAACACTCTTTTGCAAAACAAGTTAAACCCTGCAAATCCACGGCTTAATGAGCGAGAATACGGCTCGGTCATTTTTCGTGAGGGCGACAAGGTTATGCAAATAAAAAATAACTATGATACAACATGGGAAAGTTACAACAAAAAAGGTCAGTGTGTAGATTTTGGTGAGGGTGTTTTTAATGGTGACATGGGGATTATTAAATCCATTAACGACGACACCGGAATAATGGTTCATTTTGACGATGGCAGGCGTGTAACTTACGAATTATCGCAACTGGAAGAGCTTGAACTTGCATATGCAGTAACGGTTCACAAATCCCAGGGAAGCGAGTATAAAATAGTAGTTATTCCTGTCCTTGGAGGACCTCCAATGCTGCTAACCAGAAATTTACTTTATACAGCAGTAACAAGAGCTAAAGAGCTTGCTGTTTTAGTTGGTGCCCCGGATACCCTCCATCGTATGGTTGACAATAACCGTGTTGCCCACCGCTACACCGCACTTTCCAGACGGCTAAAAGATATGAATGAAATGAGTTCATAAATAATGAAGACTTTTTTTGAAGCAGTACTAGACTTAATTTATCCTCCAAAATGTATTGCGTGCAAAGTTATCCTTCCTTTAAATGAGCTGCCACGGTTTATTTGTGACCGTTGTGCAGCTCTTTTTGAGCCAATAACTACACCTATCTGCAAAAAATGTGGGATACCTGTTGAAACCGAGGTTGAAAAGTGTGCATCATGCTTCGGAAAAACTCTGTTTTTTGATTCAAATCGAGCTGCATTTATATATGATGAACTCATTCGTGATTTAATGCATGAAATAAAGTTTCGTGAAAGAAAAAGATATGCAGTTGGTATTGCTAAACTTTGGGCTAGAACTTATACAAAAACTAACTTCCCTTTTGAAAAAGAAAATGCTGTTCTTGTTCCCCTTCCCATGCATCCGGACAAACAAAAGGAACGTGGATTTAATCAATCAGATATTTTAGCGAGTGAACTTTCTATTGCTTTAAATATTCCAAAAGAAAACGCACTGGTCCGCATTTTGGATACCCCTCCACAGTCAGGACTTCACCCAAAGCTTAGAGCTGAAAATGTTAGTGGTGTTTTTGAGGTATGTAATAATTTTAAACTGGGCGGGAAAACCTTCATATTAATAGACGATATTTATACCACCGGTGCAAGCCTTAATGAATGTGCAAAAACCTTGAAAAATGCTGGTGCAAACAACGTATTTTCATTAACATTTGCAATTACAGAAAAAAATCGTGACAAAACCTAAGTTAAAGTCTATCATTTGACGATAAACAAATTACAAGGGAAAAATAAACTCTAAAGTTTCCAATCTTTAGCATATATGAAAATGGAGGTGGCAGCTATGGACATGAGAATATCAAGCGTTTACAACGCCTACAATGTGCAAGCTACCAGAAGTACTACCGGCACTCCAAGAACAGGTGCAGCACGTGGTGAGTCTGACAAAGTGACAATATCGTCCCAAGCGGGGTATATTCAAACTGCTCACAAGGCAGCAATGGCAGCCCCTGATGTCCGGGAAGACTTAGTGGCAAACATTCGCAACATGCTTGACAACGGAACGTACAGCGTTTCGGCAAATGATGTTGCAGCAAGAATTTTTGGAGAAAATTAATATTACAGGGACGATAAAGTGGGGACTCTTTCATGACTTTTAGCAAGGAATAGCTAAGGCGTGGGGGAGTCTTTATATGTAAACTTCAAGCAATTAACTTCAAGTGGGGTGACTAAATTGGCAGGAATGATTCAAAATCTTATTTTTGTCATGAACGAACAAGTTGAAAGACACACAGAACTTTATGGTCTTTCCCTTGAGGAAAAAGACGCTATTGTGCAAAACGATGTTGAAACTTTGCAAAAACTTGTTAATTTAAAAAACATGGTAATAACCCAAAATAACCGCCTGGAAAAGCAGCGATTATCACTTGTTAGCGATATTGCAGAAGTTTTGGGGCTTGCCGACAAAGATATTTCCTTTTCAGAACTTATTGAAATCATGGAGGGGAAACCGGAACAGGAAGAACTTCGTGTTGTTGGCAAACGTCTAAAGGATATAGTTGAACAATTAAAAGGGATTAATGACTTAAACAAATCCCTGCTTGAAAGTTCTTTGGAGTTTGTCGAATACTCCTTAAATGCCTTACGTTCAACCATTGAACCCGAGCCAGTTGATATTCCAACAACTACAGGGCGCAGAGGTAATGGGGCAAATGTTTATGATGCTTAAAAACGGGGGATTGTATAAATGTTTAGTTCACTAGGTATAGCTTCAAGCGGAATACGTGCCGCCCAAACTCATTTGGCGATTACCGGGCACAATATTTCAAACTCAGAAATTCCCGGTTTTTCTCGCCAGCGCATTGTACAAAGTACAGCTTTTAACCGAAATGTTGGGAACAACCTAGCAGGTCAACGTATGCAAGTTGGTATGGGAACAGACTGGGGCAGCGTACATCAAATTCGTAACGAATTTTTAGATATTTCATATCGCCAAAATGTTGGGCGTTTACAGTTTTACTCCACAATGGTGCAAGCAGGTCTTGTTGTTGAGGGGTTACTTGGTGAGCTTCATGGAGCTTACAACTTTCAATCTGTTTTAAACAATATGTGGTCATCTATTCAAGAACTTACTGCAAATCCTTCTGGGATTGATACACGTCAATTGTTTTTGGCTACTGCCAACTCCTTAATAGTTAAGGCACAGGATGTTTTTACAGGTCTTGTT